>Ga0111210_165_pt1 | contig 12765 bp, 16 predicted proteins | sample DeeMarSWOR152_54_FD_80399 | JGI IMG/M metagenome (GOLD analysis project Ga0111210, IMG submission 80399) | Hadesarchaea archaeon DG-33 | reverse complement strand
GGATATGAAGGAATTTTCTGTGCCCTTACAGCTTGGTATTGCTCAGCGGGCATTCTCATAAACACAATTTACAAAAGAGAAATAGTGCCGCTCGGGGAACGCTAGATTTCTTAGGGCGGTCGAATCGGCTAGTGTAATAGTAAAAAATAGTCTCGGTTACCTGAATAGATCCCGCTCCGGCGGCATCACGAGCTCCCTCGCGTTCCCGTTTTTTCGCTCGTAGATTGCCCCCTTAACCACCACTACAGGAGTACCCTCGCTTGCTTCCCCCATGACGGAGACAGCTGCCGCAGCCAAAGCGTCGGCGGGGGAAGTTATCGTCACGCGGAGCTCTCTGTCGTGAAGGTCTCGCTTGCCCCGCAGGTCGAGAAGCGGATTCATTCCAGCGACGCCAATCGCAACGCCAACACAGCCCATTCTGAAGGTCCGCCCTTGAGTATCGGATATGATTACCGAGACTTCCGCGCCAAGTTCACTTTTGATGAAATCCCGAATTCTGGCAGCGCTCGCATCGGGGTCATCGGGCAGAGTCGTGACATGCTCCGGGTCGACATTCGAGTGATCGACGCCGGCATTCGCGCAGACGAAGCCGTGCTTGGTGCGCGAAATTATCACGTACCCAAGCCTCACGATTTCACTGGATTGCTGCAAAATTACCTCAACCTCGCGTGGATCCTTGTCAAGTCGTGCCGCTATCTGTTCGGCCTTTTTGCTCGGCTTTACCTTGCGCAGGTCGACAACACTTCCCTCCGCCTTCGAAACTATCGTCTGCGCGATGACGAGAACATCTCCGTCCTCCAGGCGCAACCCCTGTTTTTGCGCCGCGTCCACGATGAGTTTATCCACCCGGTCGCCCTTTTTCACCATCGGCAACCCCTTGAGCGCGATGAGCTGCACTCGGCCACCCACGGCTATTTTAGCCACGCTGCCTTAAATCCGAAGAGGGTCGAGATGAAATTCGGTGTTGAATTCGTTCCTTACCTGAAGCTAGACGCACTGGTCAAGCTGGCCCGATTGGTCGAGCGCTCCGGCTTCGAGCAGATCTGGGTCTGCGACCACTACCACAACCGCTACATTTACCCTGTGCTCACCCAACTCGCGCTCGAGACACGCCAGGTGAAGCTGGGCCCGGGCGTGACGAACCCCTACCTAGTCCATCCCACCGTGACCGCAGCTGCCGTCGCGACCCTCAACGAAATTTCACGCGGGCGGGCGCTGCTGGGGATTTCCGCGGGTGACCCTTTCTTCCTCGCAACGGTCGGGATAGAGCAACGGAAGCCAGTCACGGCGGTGCGAGAAGCCGTCCACATCGTGCGCGAACTCCTCGCCGGGAACCGCGTGAGCTTCGAGGGAGAGCTCTTCTCGTGCAGGAACGCGGGACTCAGGTTCAAGCCAGAGGATAAGATTCCCGTCTACATCGGCGGGCGGCGGCGGCGCATGCTCGAGCTCGCGGGTTCGGTCGCCGATGGAGCCCACATCAACGCCTCGCACCCAGATGACATCCAAGAATCCATCAGATACATCGAGAGGGGACTGCGCTCGAGCGGGAGGAACTCCAAAACATTCGATTTCGTCGCGTATCTGGTCGTGTCGGTCGGGGGCGATTTGAAGAGAGCGAGGGACGTAGTTCGTGGGGTGGTTTCGTTCGTGACTTCGTCCGCCCCCCGCGCATCGCTCGAGCGTCACGGAATCGAGGTCGAGAAAGTTGAGTCGATCCGCCGCCTGCTCAGGGTCGGGGAGCTGAAAAAGGCCCGCGCGGCGGTAACCGAACGCATGATAGACGCATTCTCGGTCTGCGGCACGGTCGATGAACTCGCCGCGCGCATCGAGGAATTGAAACGCTTGGGCATAACCCGAACGGTGATGGGGTCACCGATGGGGCCCGAGCCGGCTAGGGCCGTGCGATCGATTGCAAAGGCGCTGCTTTAGCCGTGCCACTACATAATTAGTTTAAATTTTTCTGCTTCTCCAAACATAGAAATCATTACTGGTAAACAAATGGTTGAAATCCAAATTTACGATAAAATTTTTCAATTCCTCATAAATCCTTGAATTCGCACACGAGCAACAATATCTCATCAATTTCCCGCACGTTCAGCCGCCTCGTGAATATGTATAGCAAATTTGATCAAGTCGATCCCCTGCTGGAAGGTTTCCTCCCCCGTGAACCGCCTAGCGCGGATGGCATCCCTCTTCCATTCCCTCGCCCTGACCTCCCTCACCTTCCTCCTGAAATCCTCGAGTTTTTCCCGCTTGGACACGTCAGATTTCAAATTTTGCCCCCAGATGTATTTTTCAAATGAACATTGTTACCATTTGAACTTCATCTCACCAAGTTCAAACCCGCATAACTAAAGTTTGCGGATCTCCGCTATCGGCTCCAAAGACTCTTCTTCCTTAGGAACTGACGGTTTTTCCTGCGCCCATATCGGTAGGTGTCTCTTCGGCACGCGCGCTCCCTTTTTTTGAAAATCTATAAGCCGCAGCTTGAGCCGCTGGAACTCCTTCGCAGCCTTGAGCTTCTTCTCCTTCGAGGCCTTTCTGATCGCCTCGATACCGGGCTTGACCTTCTCAAGCTCGAGCACATCAAGTTCCCTAAATCTCCGGGCAATATCGAAGGCCTCGGAGCCGGTTTGCGTCCGGATGAGCACCGTAGACCTGCCGAGGGGCGACCCTTCCGAACCCACCGAGATGTCCGCAAGTTCAGCCGCGAAGTCCATACACACTTTGCACGGCGAGCAAACGTACCGCCGCACCGCCTCTAGAGCAAGCTCGCGCCTTGGCTTGTGCCTGCGGTAGATGATGAACCGCCCCCGTTTACTGTCGAACTTCACAACCTCGGTGAGGGGTGTGCGGAGCTGATTCTGGATGACGCCCCTGTAAAATTTCTCGTATTCAAAAGCGTGAGCACAAAACAACCCTAGGCGGAGCGTGATCGTCCCACCCAAGCGGCGGTTGGTCAGCTGCGAGAGCTGCATCCGGCGCGAGGCGATGATCTGGCAGGGCGTGCCGACGACTGCCACTCGCGAGCAGTAGTGCAGGTCAACGGCATCTCGCAGCCCCAAGAAGAGCGGCCCCATCGCATACTTCGTGCCCGCGCACTCTATGAGCTCCTTGCGGACCGTCGCAACCCTCGGGGTGGGCTGCCACGGCAGAGAACCCACGCCCATCACGATTGCGCCATCGATAAACCCGCCTTCAAGGAGCGACGCCAAAAGTGCGGTGACCGCCCCGCCATCTTGGGCGCTCGCTTTGATGTCGGGAGACCTCGCCTCGACCGAAAGCGCTCGTTGATAGATACCGAACACCTCCTCGTCCGAAGCCCTTCTTCCAAAAATTTTTTGCTCAAGCTGCCTCGAATCAATCACCTGCGGACACTCATCGTAGCATATGCCGCAGTTTACGCACGCCTTCTTTAAAGCTGGTGTCCCCCCTTCCATCTCGAGGCACTCGAATGGGCAGGAGGCGACACATGCCCCGCAGGCGAGACAGTAACCAGGGGTCGTCACTTCCTTTATGAGGTCACTGAATACTTTGGCCATCCTCACCACCTCGAGTGATAACATCCTGTAAAATCTCTGTATTTCCAACTGATAAAGTATGAGCAAGGTGAAGTTCTTTCACGTGCACCCCCTTAGCGATTTGGAATTGTGAACTTTAAGTTTTATGAATTAACACACATCGGGCCATCAAAAGCACCACCTAGAAGAGTTCTCCGCACGCTGTTCGATCGTGGATGCTAGAATTCGAAACAACGGCATTACAAAAAATGATTTATTTGTACAAACGAAAATTAATTGATTGACAGGCTGGCTTGAGCATGCTCGGGCAGTTTCACACTATTCGAGTCTTTTTTGCGTCAAAGCTTTATTCGCGCTGCCCCAGTTCTAGCCGAGCGTGATCCCCTGGCGGAAGCAATGCTGGGCAAGGTGGAGGTCGGTGACGGCATGCCCGTGGCGATAGTTTATGCTCTCAACCTGAGTCCCGACTCCTTCTACAAGGGTTCAATCGTTCGAAGTGAGCGAGAAGCCGTTGGAAGGGTCTCGAAGGCGATCGAGGAGGGCGCCCGCATCATCGATGTAGGAGCGATAGGCACGGGGCCTAGGTCGAAACCAATCTCGGCTGAACGGGAAATGCATGAGTTAATCCCGATAATCAGAGTTCTGGCTCGCGAGTTCGATGCTCCCATTTCGGCCGACACTCAACGAGCGGAAATTGCAGAGGCGGCCATCAGCACCGGGGCGACTGTGATTAACGACATCAGCGGGCTCAAGTCGGACCCCAAGATGGCTGAGATCATCGCCAGCGCTGGTTGCTCAGCTGTGCTGATGGCGGCGAAGCGCGCTCCTGGAGATGTCTGCAAAATCGACGATATCCGTCAAGCCCTCGGGGAAAGCCTGCACATATGCCGTGAGCGCGGCATCCAACTCAAAAAAGTCGTCCTCGATCCAGCGATTGGGTACTGGCCAGCTAGGCTCGAGAGGTTGGGCAAACGCGCGAACGAGCCGCACGGAAAACGGGCTTACCCTACCGCAACTCTTTTTGATTTAAAAATCATAGCTGAACTAGGGAGGCTGAAGGGGTTGAAACGCCCAATCTGCCTCGGGATATCGAGGAAAACTTTCATCGGTAAAGTGCTTAACCTACCCGACCCAGCCGATCGTCTCGTTGGCTCGCTCGCCGCGACTGCGATAGCTGTGCTCAACGGCGTCAGCGTGGTTAGGACTCACGATGTGAAAGAAACGCTCCAAGCCGTTCGGTTGGCTGAAGCGATTCGAGATGCAGGAGGGATGATATGAAAGTTCTAGGTTTGAACATGCCGCTGATTAAGTCCGGAGACGACTTGTCGGCGATGATAACGAGAGCGGCTGAGCAGGTTGGCGGCCTTCGGGATGGGGATATCATCGTGATTTCCTCGAAGGTTATCGCGACTGCGCAGGGCCGAGTGCGAGAACTTGCAAGCGTCCGCCCATCGACGCGCGCTAGGAAAATTGCGGCGAAGAGCGGTCAGGACCCGGAGTTCGTCGAGCTCGTGCTGCGCGAGGCGAAGCGCGTGCTCAGCATTTCGAAGGACGTTATTCTAACGTTGAAAAGCGGGGTGATTTGCGCGAACGCGGGGGTGGATAGCTCAAATGCCCCACTCGGCCATGTTGTGCTCATGCCCACAAACCCAAACCGAGCCGCGAGGGAACTGCAGCAAACAATCGCACGGAGGACTAACGCCAGAGTTGGAGTAATCATCGCCGACAGTAACGTCAAGCCCCTTCGCCTGGGAACCATTGGTCAAGCAATAGGGGTGGCGGGATTGGAACCTATCGTAGATTGTCGGGGGCAGCACGACCTCTACGGCAAGCCGCTCCGTGTGACATTTCGGGCGCTCGCGGACCAGCTTGCCACAGCGGCGCAAGCTGTAATGGGCGAGGCCGCCGAGGGGGTCCCCGTCGCAGTAGTGCGGGGGACCGGGGTCGAACTCGTCGAAAAGACGAAGCGCTCGCCGAAGATTTCGCCCAAGCGGTGCATTTATTCTGATATGCTGAAGCTTTCGAAGAAATCTTAGCAGTAGAGACTAGAAAATACTAATCTATCCCTAGAAGTCTAGCTGCATCAGCTATGCCATCAAAGATTCTCACATGAGTGGGATCGCCCTTTTCCCTGTGATACCAAGGACCGGCTTCAGCGGGTACTGACTTCACTTTTGCATAAGCTTGAGCTTCTATCGTTACCCTTTTACGTCGAGGCCCTAACCATGTCCACTTCCAGCCTGTGTGGCCTATTTTAAGAATCTCGGCCCGTATGTTGCCAGATCCTGTCTTTTTATCACTATATCTCTTACCGCCGATTTTAACCCATGTTTCAACAGTGCCATTTCTTCCATACGAGAGCGCAAGCACGGTGTACCAACCTTTAACGGTTCTCTTTGCTGGTGGAACTGGCTCGCGTCTTTCAATCAAATTATTCACCTCCTTTTTGGTCGAGTTGCCAAAAACAGTATTCCCGCATGCGTATAAATCCAATCTCAAATCAAATTTTAGTAAAACAAGTGACTTTTGCCCTCGTGACGCAACGCTGAGTAACCAAGAGAAACTCGAATCTTGCTCATTTCAAATAAATTGAGTGGTGGGCCCGCGGGTGCCCACATTTAATTGGATGTGGGTCTATCTCAAAAAGGTTTGTATCAAGCACGATACCCCCTCCCATAAATTTGTTTTAAAGTTTTAAGTTTTTGTTCATGTAGATCCTGTTCAATTGTTATGTTCATGCAGGATTCTGAAAGCTGATGAAACAGCGTCACCATCGCTCGCCGCCTACACTTTTTAATTTATTCATACCTCCAACTATCTGAGAATGGTACAATTTACTTCTATAAAAGTTTTTCGAATTTTTTTGGAAAGTTTTGAACTAAAAACCGTTCTTTTTTGTGGGAAGGCTTTGTCGAGTACTCGCCGGGTCTCCACCGGGTGATACCTAGCCTCAACCATATTTTCTGGACAGCGATGGTTGGGTGGGATATCTGGCTCTCGATGCGAGCGAATCGCGAATGGAGATTACCAAGTCTGGTACTTCCGTACGGGGCAGCGACCATTTCCCATATCACATGGAACTATTATGCCTACTTGGAAAAGGTTGAGGGGCAAGAGCTTACGTTTGGAATAATTTCTTGGGTGATAACCTTAACTACACTTTTTGTTATTTAGAGATTCAGCAAGTGAGAAAATTTTGAGGTTGAACATGCTTCTACGCTGGAGATGTAAATTCCGCCTTGTGCCCGTTACATCCGTGGGGTCCGGGTGGGGTGAGCCTAAACGTCGACCCCGCCCCCTCGCCGTAGTACTCCCCGGTCCCGAAGTATCCCTGCGCATGTCCCGTTTCGGCTGCCGTTGGGAAGTAGTAAGTGTGGGCGATTGTGTAAGCGTTAACAAAGAAGCTAAAATGCCGATGATAGCGGTGATTGGTGTGGGCATTAAGCTCCACGTTGTTTCCGTTGTCACCAACGACTATCACCGCATGTTGCAATTCGTCAGTTCCATCCCCAAAAATAATTACATCGCCAGTTTGCAGATTGTTAGGCAAGAACTCGCTCGTGCCTATCCGATGGTGCTCCACATGTTGATGCTCGATGAGATGGGTGTGGAGATCATCGCAGTTTGGGACGCAACGGCCGACTACGCCAGCACCGTACCCGTCAGTCCCAGCACTTAGATCGAGCCCCCCCGCTATCAAACATTGCGAGACGTAATTCGCACAATCATGGCGATTCCGACAAATGACATCCAATATTCTTACCGTGAAGGGCACTTTGGCAAGGCTTAAGAACCCACAAGAAAAACCTGAGGGGGGGATGAGATGGCTGATTGGACTATTGCCCTGATAATCCTAATCGTTTTGATTCTTTTAGTCCTCTCGTCTCTTACTGTATTTTATTCTAAAAGGGGAGGTAAGAAGTTGGCCGAACCAAAGTTTGAGGTCTTCAAGGATGCAAAGGGCGAATACCGATTCAGACTAATAGCGCCGAACGGAGAGACAATTGCGGTTGGCGAAGGGTATGTGGCTAAGGCGGGCTGCATGAATGGGATAGAATCAATCAAGGAGAATGCTCCGAAAGCGAAGATAGTCGATCTGACTTAGTCCGCTATACTGATTTACCGGACCAAGGGTAATATCGCCCGCTTCAGAACGTTTAGTAGCCTGCGGCCTCGCTACCTCAATCGAAGTGGAGATAAATGCGTAACCGAACCTTTTGTGGGCGCTTGGCAGGTTCGAGGCGCACGCGATCCCCCCGGTCCATGGGGGAACTCTCCTCACAGATAACATAACGATGAAATCAGGAGAAACGAGAGAGGCCCTCTATGGGGTAGAAGTTTAGGGGGATGTTCCCCCGAAGGACAATTTCCTTCTCATTTACAGAGTAAGCGAACTGGAAAATTTAAATGAGATGCCTATGCCGGAGGGTCTAAAAGTAACACAGTCATCTTTCGAGGTTACACCACAACGTGGGCGGCCGCCCAAGTTTCATCCGATGCTGCTCCTCGACACGCGGATCGAATTGCGAACTTACAAGTAACGAAAGAAAATTACTGTGGGAATTGTTTAACGATTCATGTACAGTGGTGAAGAAGTCTCTTGATGATACGATTAATTTTTACCAAAACAACAGAATTCTTTACGGAAAATTTAAACATGGACTTACAATAATACCTAGATACAAGCTAACGTCACAATCAATAAACGACATACCTTCTACCATTCTATGCGCTCTAAACCATCGTTTGCAAGAACCTCCGTCCATTTGCGTTAAAGTGATTGACCACCTTCCACTCGAATTTCAGTGGTTCAACACTATTAGTATCCTCCCATATTGGGAAATGACCTTCAAGAAGTATGGCGCAATAATGTCTGATTTACGGAAATTTGTTACGCACTTGGTTAATAATCACCTTTTATGGGCTGAAAATTGCGGAGAAGACTACTTCCCCCTTGAAAAACAACCCGACGGAGATTGGGCTCCTGCAGTCTATATAACGCAATTTTTTACAGAAGACCAGCGTAAAAAAGTCGAGCCTATCATATCAAAAATAGTAGCAAATACGTATATTATTAACAGAATTTATCGCGAGCGATGTACCAGACGATTCCGACGCTCGAGCGAACCGCGCGGAGGTATGGGTGTATTTGGTAGAGGTGCGGGACGCTCGGGGACCTTATGTGCCCCACCGATTTTCCCGAGACTGACTTGACCTCTATCACAACCGGTACGTCCTTTCCCGCGATCTTGACGAGGATCATGTCGTCGAGGCGTCCTGAAATCTCGAAGTCGTCGTGGAGGATGGAGAAGGACTTTTCCCACGTGAGCAGTCTTACTCTGTCCGAGCTCGCCAGGACCTCGCGGGCAAACGAGTGGGCCAGATCCGCGGACTTGAACACCCTGAGCTTCTCGGAAGGTATCTTCGTTGGAATGAATCGCTTGTAATAATTCATTCTCGTGCAATGCCCAATTTCGGACGGCCAGTAGGTCCCGATTCTCGGAGGGCGGCTTTCTCTCTCCAAGTACTCGTCTATGAGATCGCTTAGGTTGAACGCCTCTTCAGCCACTTTTATCCCCGCCATCAAAGGTTCTTTTACCAAGACCTGCGGAGCTCGTACGGCGAGTCCAAGTTCTTGGCGACTATCCCCTCCAGTTCCTGCGCGTCGACCCGTTTGACCAGCTCCTCGAGGGGCTCGGGCATCACGATCTTGACGTGCTCCATTTCACCTAGCTGACTCAGAACCCGCTTGCGCTCGCGCAACGGTTGGCTTGCGATGATTTGTCCGTTCATCCCGAGCACGTCAAAGATGTGGTATACCCCCGGGTCGATGCGGGCGCGGAGCGATATCTTGAACGGGTCCTTCAAGTGCACACGGCCGGCGAGGGAGCGAAAGTCCCCCGATTTCGAGCAAAGTTCTCCGTCTGGAATAAAGTCTATGGTGTACTTCCGAAGATCCTCGACTACTTCCGGAAATTTAGGGGTGTAATCCTCGCCCGACCGCCCGACCAGCTTGACCGCGCCGTCCTGTTTTTTGCCCAAAATTCTGATACCATCATACTTGACCTCGTAGATGTGGTTGGGCAGTGCGGTCGGGGGCCACGGACGCTTTTCACAGAGCATCACGATAGTTTGCGGCACAATAATCACCTCCGCGTTTTAAAGGTTCGTAATCTCTGGGTTGTCCCATGATTTCGTGTAGGCTTCGTTAGCGAATTTCAGAAGGGCGGTGTATGCTGTCAGATTTTTGTTTTTCAACAGCAGGAGTGTGTAGATCCGGTTGACCACGTCTTTCATCAAGTACCAAAATCTCTTCGTGCATAATTTTTACGAAGTTTTGGCACCCCTCCCACCGCCTCGAGGATGCCACGTTGTGCTGGACCTTTATCAGCTTGTCCTTGAGCTCCCTGCGGTGGAAGACCTGCACATAGGCGCCCAGCGGATAGTAGTCGCCCCGCTTGCGGACGTCGCCTATCAGCACCACGAGTACCCCACGCTCCGAGAGGTACTCGCCCAGCCGCTCGATCGCCTGGAAGAGCTTTTGCATGAAAGCGTCGAACTCGCGGATGTTCGACAGATCTCTCGGGTCGTTGCTGTAAACTACGATATCCCAGTAGGGCGGGTGGAAAAATATCATATCGTAGCGCTTCGCAGGTATCGGGGATGTCAGCAGATCGAAGCCGTCCTTGAGGTCGAACCCGTCGTAGTCCACGCCCAGCTCCCTGCACACATCCCTTGCGGTCCTGCCCCCCTCGCAGGGATCGAGAACCGACTTCGGCTTGTAGAATTTTATCAAATCTTTTATTAGCCGTCCGGAACAGTTCCCCCTGTACCGCCAGTCCCCGTACGGGCCGCGGTCGGGGTAGCTGACCACGCTGGTCAGGTTCACCTCAATCACCTCGCTTTTGTTTTTTTGCCCGAAATTCGGGGCTATCTTTCAAAAGAGAGGAAGTTTTAGGTGGATGCCCGCGAACACAGATCGGATGTGCGGACCAGCCTGCTGAACTTTCTTTTCGAACGTCTCCCTGTCAATCACGAATGTGTGGGCAACGAGAAAATCGCTGATTTCCGCTTCGATTTCTTTGACATAGTTCTTTGGGACGACTACCACCACATCCACATCGCTTCCCCTTCTCGAGGTGCCTCGAGCGAAACTGCCGTAGAAGTAGAGATCCATCGAGACATGGGGGGGCTTCCTTTTGAGCGCTTCGATGACCTCCACCGCCGCTGCCCTGACCTTGGGATTCGCAGCTTCGAGGGCACTGCGGAACTTCAACGCCTCCGAAAGAGCTAGGAGAATTCTAACGGCGATATCGTCCTTCAGCGAAAAAACGATGCCCTTACCCCCTCTCCTAGCTTGGATGAGCCCCGCTCGCTCAAGCGATTTTGCACGTCGATATACGAGGTTGTAAGGAAACGCCAAAAGTTTCGACAGTTCGGATGCAGTTTTTTCGCCGCTTTCGAGCTCCCCGATGAGGAGCACCGAAACGGGATGAATCCAGTCGTGCTTCACATTTACACCCCCAGTCGCTCCAGAATCAACTCCACATCAACAAGAAGTGGGCGAATTTTTAGTTGAAACTCCTCAGGCGAGAACACTGTATAAGATGCGGCGATGCGTAGTTTTCGGGCCTCATTTACCTTATCACCAATTTCCTCTGCGAGCCGCAATTTGCCTTCCTCGCGGAGAATTTCGATGAGTTTGCCCAGCGTGGCTTCGTGCCCCCTTCCTTTCCACCCCTTGCTGGCGATGAAAGCAAGCACGCTCCTGTGCATTGAGTAATAACAAGCGGTTATCACCCAATCTGGACACTTCTCCCAGCCGTTGGACGGTTTGACTACTCCATTGAGCTTGTTCAGAGCCTTGGCCACTGCAAGGTTGTGGCGTGCGAGGCGTTTCTGCCCATCCACGTACCCGACATCAGTTGCACGCTCACACCAGAGTTCTTCTGAACTTTCGGCTTTCCACGCCGCTTCGACTAATTTTTCTAACTCTCTCTTCACGTTGCTTCCCCCCAGTTATCTATTTTTAGATATTACTTATAAAGCATATCTATTTTTAGATAATTTATCAAACGCACACAACGTAGTCATACCAAACTTCTCTCTTGGTTATACGTAACAAAATATGGCTTCTGTTGTCTCCGTTTATTACACGTCTCGAACTCTTTCGCGATATGCTCCACCCCCTCCAGCGCGCGCCTCATTATCTTGCCGACAATTTCAGGGCAGGGTCGGGCGCGGTGTTGATTTGTCTTGGGATCGTAGATGTCCTTATGGGCGGTCAGTAACACTTTTCCGCCCTTCGTCTGGCCTTTCCTTCGTCTAAGGGTCACGATTACGTGGAAACGGCGCTTTCGGAAGTGGTAAACCCCTCGAGCTGGATTGCCCCGTTCCAGCTGATAGAATCGCATCTCCCCAAGCACTTTCTTTAGCTGCTCGAGCGAGACCCCTATTCGTACTTTCTCCACCCAACTGCCGCCTTTAAAAATATCTGCCCCGCTTGAGCACGGCATTATTTGTCTTGGGCGGGGGGCAAGCCAGCTTGACCGCCACCCCGTTAAACAGTCCGCGGTTGACCAGCGGCTTCGTCTTTCTCCTGTGCTTAATCCACTCCTTGTAGTGCTGGATGTCTTGGAAGCCGAACCGGACGCAGATGTTCTGCTCGCGCACCCGCCGCCTGAATGTCTTTACCTGCTCGTCGGTCCAGCGCGGGTGGATGTAGTAGTCCGCCCCGGTCTGGCGCTTGCGGGGGTTGTAGTTGTCGTAGAGCTGGTCGAGCGGACGGTACCTGCAGTCGGTTATCTGCGCATTCCAGCGCCAACAGATCTCACGCTTCTTCTCCAAGACCTCGAAGGGTACCTTCCAGTTGTACAGCATGAACAGGGAGATGTTCTTATATTGGTAACCGGCGTTGTTGAGGTGCTCCAGCGCCTTGCGCACCACGGGCTTCTGCTCGAGCCCCCAGTCCCAAGAGATCCGCACGGCCGAGAACCTCGCTTTTTTGATGAGCTTCGCGATCTTCGGCGTTATCAGGCGGGGGTCGAAACCGCTCTGCGCCTCGCAGTGAACCACCCTGTCGTTTACCCTGAGTTGGGATATGCCCTCGAGAATCTCGCTTATGTTGGGGTTCGGCAACATGTTGCTGTCGTAGAAGACCAGCTTGTTCATGAAAATCTCGCGCTTCAGCTCGGGCCAAGTCTTGAACGTGATTCGCTTCTCTATCTTCCGTACGCCACAAAAC
>Ga0111210_103_pt1 | contig 13866 bp, 16 predicted proteins | sample DeeMarSWOR152_54_FD_80399 | JGI IMG/M metagenome (GOLD analysis project Ga0111210, IMG submission 80399) | Hadesarchaea archaeon DG-33 | reverse complement strand
GCTGCGGGGCAACCAATTTTCTACCCATCGAACGTTGAGGAACTCAGAAAATTTGTGGCCGGACTAGGAGGGGTCAAAATAACTTTCGACATCGGGCACGCGCATCTGGCCGAGCGAAGAGCCGGGAGGAAGGGCACCGGAGCTGCGATTGCCAGATCTATTGAGGCCCTCCGCGAACACCTGGTCCATGTGCATGTGCATGACAATTACGGCATGGAAGATGATCACCTGCCGCCGGGTGATGGCGATATCGACTTCAAACCCGCAGCCGACACCTTGCGGGCGATAAACTATGATGGGCTGCTGATAGCCGAACTCTGGAAACCAAAACATCCGCTGGAGGCAGCCCGAAAGGGGATAAAAAAGACCAGAGATATCTTCGGGTAGTTATCCGAACTCCGCGACCACCGTGGTGAAAACTGGTCCTCGAACATCAATCCGCTTCTTGTTTGCGGTTATGTAGCGTTGTGCTGCCTCGTCAATCACCAAGTTGATATCGCTCGGCAATTTTGCTGCCCGAACGCGTACCTTCACCTGCTTCTTACCACTCTTTGCAGCTCGCTCGATTTCCTGCGCCGCGAGGGCCGCGAAAGCGATGATGTAGCTGATGCCGGTCGAGACCCCTTTCTCCCGCACAGAATTCAAAAATTCATCTTTTTCCCAACCCTTGGGTGGCACACCTACGACGTTGCCTTCATAAACGTAAATCTCGTTGAAGCCCGCTGGCCCAATGAGCTTCGTGCCACGCTCGGGTTCTACCACTCTCACGATAACTCGTTTGCCACCAAGTTTGCCTTCAAACGCCTTGAAATCGCATGGGCTCGGCTCATCGGCGTGCTGCTGTGCTGCTTTGACAATTGCTGCGGCTATCGCCCGGCCAATCTCGGTGCCCGGCTCACGTTCGCACTTTATCATGTCTGCCAGCTCCCTGTCTGAGAATTCAGCGGCTTTGTAGAGATAGGGATACATCAAAACGCGTATGTCGGTCCCGCCCGTTTCGATCATTAGCACGCGCTCGAGCCCTATGCCGAGGTTGAAGACGGGGAAAGCGATGTCATAATGGCTGAGCGCGACTGGGCTGTAGAACCCCGCATCGCCCACCTCTATAAACTCGCCTGTCTTGGGGTGTTTGACGAAAATCTCGAACTCCATTTGTGGTGCATAGTACTTCGAAGTCGCAGTTTTTATCGAGAACTTCACTTCCGAGAATCCCAGCTTGTCCAATATTTTTCGGGTTATTCGCTCACCGTCCTCAAGGCTTATCTTTTCAGCAGCGATGACCATCGAGGCTGTCCACGACTCATAGAGATGCGTCGGGTCTAGCCGCTGCTCCCGCCTGAACTTTGGACCGATTGAGAATAGCTGGAGCGGCAACGATTCGCGTCGCTGCAGCTCGCGTAAAACCAAAAACCAACCCGCCGTGGTATGTGATCGTAATGTTAGGTCCATCGGCACGGGCTTCAGCTCCCTAAGTTCTCCAAAAAGCGCAAGTAGCCCGGTTGCCTGTTCCTCGCGTATGTCTAGCTCTTTCACCATAACCTCGACCAAGTCGTCCGCTACTATCTCCCCTCGTTTATACCGCCTGAAAATCCCTTGAAGTTTCTCAATCTCCTTAAAGTCCGGTACCAGCTCGCGGATTTCTTGGATTTTCTTTTGACTGATGCCTATATCTGGGCGCTCCAGCCCCGCGAGGAAGAAAACTCGATCAAGGATGACAGGCGCTTCAGGTCCATACTGGGCATAAACTTCCTTCTTGTCCACAATCATTGGCAAAACTGTCTCAGCGAAGCCAAGCTCAAGCAGGACACGACGTGCTCGCTCAATTAGTTCGAACAAGGGATGGGTTTTTGTTTTATCCTTGAGTGAAAAAAGTTTCCCCCTTTTCTCCACCAATTTGGCGCTTTCAAGCCAAGCGCTCTCGTAATCTTTCTTCGCGCTCGCTCTTAGCTTTCGTATGTTGAATTTTGTCATTCACTACTTCCCTCGCTCGGCCCGCTCAAGAGTACGTTCAAGCTTTCGCTGCCTGATGGCAGGTCCCCCCGCGTGTGCTCAATCACTCGCCGAACCATGTCTTGCTTCCGCTTCATTCCGGGCAAAATAGCATCCGGGTAATCGAACTCCATCAACAGTTCAAATATTTCCTCCATGAGCTTGAGCGCTTGCTCAGCCCGCTCGACCTCGTCGGCTCTTATCAAGTCGAGCACGTGCCGTCGGAGCTCACCCACAGTATCCGCGAGAGCTGCGAGGTAAGATTTATAGGGGATGCTAAGTTCCTCTGGCGTCAACAGTTTTCCATCACGGATTAGTGCCCGAACTAGCGTGGCTTCACCGTACTCCTGGTAAGCTGCGAGGATGATGCCAGAATTAGCTAGGTGAGGCTCAGCCTTCACCGCTTCCGCAAGAGTCGCAAGTGTATCGCGAGCCTTTGCCAAGAACTCGTCAGCGCTAGATTGATTCTCCCGATGAGTCGCGGCTATAGCCCGGGCGGAAAACCTGATAACCTCTCGCGATGCATCCAGCACCCTCTCACGAAGCTTCTCTTGAGCGTCGAAGTGCTTGCGCATCCGTTCGAGCATTTCTTTCAAGTCTACCCCTATCTACCTAGGCGGCCGGCCTATTCAAGGCTTACGCAAAGGGACAATGTAAATAACCAGCAACAGACGAAATCTTAGTCACTTAGGAGAAGAGTCCCGCCTTGTCTACCGCCCGCTGAACTCCTTGCTCACCCTCAAAATATTCGTCTTAAAATAACGCGTCTTCGTTATCGCGTGCTTCCGTTCGAGGTTGTTTACGAGGGCGCTTAGCTTGGACTTGGACATGTCGAGCTCGCGCCTGAGCTTGTCTTGACGGGCTTCTCCCGCGCGCAAGATGGCCTCAAAGACGAGACGCTCGTCCGGGGTCAATGCCATCAACGCTACCCGCAAGGTGCGCTCGGAAGCGTAGCGTTTGAAGAAGAAAACTAGCACCGCCGCAATTGATCCAGCGACGGCCACCATTACTGCGATCGCGATGACAATAGAGTATAGGTCCAAGCCGGGAGTTGGTGTTATAACGTAAATCAGCGCACCCAAGCAAAGTTGGAGTATCACGACCAGCGCAACTATGCCAAATGCTTCCCGAATCGTCATCAGTTAGACAATATGGGCATTGTAGCCGTATAAATATTTTTAGAAGCAGAAGCGGCCCCAAAAACAAAAATCAGAGTTATTAGGTTTATTTGAACGATAAGGAGGAAAAATAATTGGTTTTTAATTACAAATCAGCCGCTAGGACCATAACTGAATTCGAATTGGACGGTCTTTCGGGATTTGGTAAATACCCCTTTTCCCAAAATCTCATACAAATCAATGAACTGCGCGCGCTATAGGGGCCGCGCGGGGAGCTAAACCCGAATGAAAAAGAGGAGAAAAAAAATGTTTGGAACTGAGCAAAGGGGTGTCGCGGCGATAACAGCAATAGTAATCGTTGCCGCGTCAATTGGCGCGGGAGTGGCAACTCCCGTGATAGTGGACGCTGTGGATGTCGACCCTGACTCACCGTTCTACGGGCTTGAGCGCCTAGGCGAGCAAATTCGTATGGTCGGCGGCGAGGATCAAATGAAAGAACGCTGGGGAGAGTATGTCAGTTTAGTAAATCGCGGAAAGGGCCTAGCTCATAAGAGCATACTCGAAGAATTCGTGGAAAAAATGCGCTATGTTGTTCCGGGAGATGTTGAAACAAAACGAGAGATAGTGCAATGGATGCAAGAGCAAATGCCTGAAATTGGCATGGTGCAGCTAAGGTTGTGCAAAGAACTATGCCAGCAGCTCAGGCAAGAGCTTGAAAACACTCCCGAAGCTGAGTGGTTTGAAAACTGCATCCGAGAGTGTGAAAACTTCGAAGAAAACTGGGACAAGCTTGAGCTACGCGCACAAATCCGGGCACGTTTGCGGCTGATCAGAGAAATAACAGAGAACATCGCGAATAGGTACCGCGCGCAAATCCACAAACCGATGGATGTGGACGTGTATTTCGACATCGATAATGTGCTTGTCGATGTAGACATCACGGTGAACGTTGAGGTCGACATAAGTGCAGAAAATCTCCCAGATCTAAGTGAGGCATTCGAGAATAAGCTGGAAGAGTTCGATAATTTGCTGGCCGAAGTCCAAATAATGCTAGAGGGTGCCCCAGAAAATGCCCACGGCAAACACGCAGCGGAACGATTGGTTGAAGTGGCTATTGGCCTTAAAGACAAAGCGGTGGCTGCCTACGAGGAAGGAAAGATTAGAAGAGCGCTTGCCCTGATCCACGCCGCAAAAATTCACCTTGGCAACGCTGAAAGAATCCTAGAAAACGCTGAAGAGTGGGAGCCCGAGTTCGCAACCCAGTGGTACACGTGGAGAAATCGATGGGAAAACATGAAACAAGAATGGACTGGCGAGGGTATCTGGGAGAACATCATTGAAAACTACAACCGATACGCTGAAACGGTTAGAAAGCGGTGGGAAGAAGAAAAGCATAAAGGCCCTGCATGGTAATTCTTCTTAAAAAGACAAGACATGATAAGAAGAACCCACCGCTTATGCTTTTTTTAACAGTACCACCCGGCTTGGCCTAGACTCTCCTGCGATAGAGTAACCTGTCTCCCTAGCTAACTCTCTGGCGAACCCATTTACCTCATCGGACAGGGGCATGTTTTCCATCACCAACCTCCTTCGAGAGAACCCGACGAACATATAGGCTTTGGCCTCTATGAAATCTGCCCCAGCTTTCTCGATTATTTTTGCGTATTCTTCAGGTTTCTTGAGGTTGAGCCCTTTAACTAAAGTTAGCCGGATTGCCTTCCTGCACTTGAAACACGACATGAGTTCTAAGCTCTTGTTCAACCGCTTCCAGCCGTCGGGAACGGTTGGTTGGCAGACAACCTCGTAAGTTTCGGGATCTGGGGCGACGACGGAGATATAAAGCTGCGTGGGTTCGGCGATATGCTCCAAAACTTCTGGGTGCATGCCATTTGTGACCAAAAAACTAGTCATCCCCCTCCTACCGCACTCCTCGATTAACTCGCTGAGATTAGGATAAAAAGTCGGCTCCCCAGCTAACGAGATCGCACAGTGTTTTGGTTCCTGAGCCTCCTTGAACTTCTTTTTGTCTGCATTGGGATTGCCACCGAACCCGCTGAGCAGCTTTCTCTGCGCTGAAATTGCCCCATCCAAAATATCTGCTGGCTCATCGACCTCGCCGACCCAGCTCGGAGTTGTAACGTCGGTATTCCTCCAGCAGTAAACGCAACGGTGGTCGCAGAAAGGTAGGCTGGGGGCGAGCTGGAGACATCGATGGCTCCGGATGCCAAGGTCTCGTCCATAAAACCGTTCTTTATAGCAAACCCCGCGGTTGAGCAGGCTCTTCCGGGTCCAATGGCAGACTTTAACTGCACTGTGTTTGTGCTCCCCCACGAAACGATACCCAGCCAATTCTAACTCCGATAACTCGTCAGCCGAAACTGCCATCGAACCACTGTTATTTTTTCGACTTTAATTTCCGCTGCAGGAACCCGAACAGATGCTTTTTGACTTCCTCAAGCTTCCCTTTGCCATGCATGCTCGCTGCACCCGCATGACCTCCTCCACTTCCCTCGAACTGTTTCCCCATCTCTTCCATGAGTTCGCCCAAGTGAAGCCCTGTTAGCTTCAAGGTCTTCTGGCGCGCTCGCCCGCTGACCCTCACCTCTCCTTTTTCTTCAGAGCCCACGAACGCCACATCTGCCCCAATTCGCACCAGCATCCCGGCCGCGTCCCCCTCAAAGGAGCCCAGCTCGGAAAATGCCACCAAGCGTTTATGAATCCGGCATAGCTTCGAGCGCGCAGCGGCTTTCAACATCGCGATGCGTTTAGAGTAATCCTCGGATAAATTGAGACTCTCATTCACGCGCGCGTAATCGCCCCCTGCCTCGAGGAGCTGATGCACCGCCTCAAATGTTTCATCCTTCGCGAACCTGAAGTGTCCGGTGTCGCTGATGATGCCGGCGAGCAACAAAGAAGCCTGCTCAGAGGTAAGCTTCACCCCCAGCTCCTTGATGAGCCGCAGAATAATTTCAGCCTCCGAGGTAAACTCTTCCCGAACAAAGTACAAGGTCGTCAGTTGCTTCATTGCCTCGACCGGACGATGGTGATCAATCACCACCAGCTTAGGTAATCCCTTCCTCAATTGCTCCCCAAGCTTACCAAGATGTTCCAAGCTTGAAGTGTCGACTAGCACAGCGAGGTCTACATCAAGCGGGGGATTTATCATAATTTCCCGCCCGAAAGTTTTCAAAACGTTTTGGGCGATAAGGCTGATATCCTCTGAAGCCCCAGCCTGAGCCTGCGCGCCCAAGTGCTTGAGCGCTTCAGCAAGCACTATTGCACTGGTGGCGGCGTCTGGGTCGGCGTTGTGGTGGCAAAGCACTAAAATTCGCTGTCCGCGCCTAGCAGCTTCCGCTAAAAAGTTAGCTAGCTCTTTCATGATTTCAGCTCGAGCTATGCCGCTTCTTCGCCAAGCTGCTTACCCTTGANCGCCCCCTCGAGCTTCTCGCGCATTTCGCGCAGGCGCTGNACGACNCGTTCNTCCTGGCGCNCGAGTGTTTTGATTCNCANGTCGAGNGTCTCNTTCTGCTCGCTCAAACTTTTTTTAAGTTCTTCCCGNTCTGATTTGACTAAGATNGTTCCNACGNTCTTGTAGACTGCGGCACCCTCTTGGAGTTTATCGAGTTCCTCAAGGGCCCGCTCNGTTTCCCGCATGAGCAGNTCGAGCTGTTGCTTCTGTGNCANCAACGCCTGAGCCTGCTGCTGAGCCTGCTGGAACTGCGCGAGCTGATGGCGCAGCTGNGGTGATAGCTTNTCCATTTATTTTCTCCTCNGTTCGATCATATCNCGCGCGACGATTGCCCATCGAAGGAACGAATTTAACGCCGCACGCAAGGCTGCTGTATCTTCTGCATCTACCCGCANGCATAAAACGTTTTTCCTGCGTCGGATGCTCGTCCTACATCGCGTCGAAGCTGGNAACGCTTCCTCGGGNTTGAGCGCCTGTTGTACTGCNCCTGCNTCGCGCGCGGTTCGGAAGGTGAACTCGACCGTTGCGCTAGCTTGTTTCGCCTTTACCATNTGATCNCCCGAAACTCGTGATTTGGAGCACCGGCCCNACTGCCTCGGAGCTCGGTCTTAGCTGNAACTGGAGCTTAAGCTGGTTGTCGGAAGTTATCACNACAACCGCNCCGGTATTTGGCAGTTCACTTGANATGGGTAGGCCCAATAACTCACCAAGAAAATTTGCAAGATTCTGCGCNTTTTGTCCTTCGGCATAAANCCTCACNCTCTCTAGCTTGACCTTCTGCCCGAGATCTCGCTGGAGCTTGATCTCACCTAGCTCGACCCACACGTCAAGCCATCGCCAGCCATTGGTCACGGCCAAAAATCGTAATTCTATTGGTCGNTCACCGAGACTGCTTACAATCATCACACGATTGTGACCGAGTGAGCCTGCAAGTGAGGCTAGTTTGTTTATTGTTTTTCGCCCCACGCGGCACATATGTNGCATCTGGGAAAACTCGCGCGAGTTCCCGGCATAAAATTCTCGTACGGTGTGTTGGTCTCCTCGAAGTGGAGATGANCATTTACCTCGCCTTGATTTTTACGGACAACCTCTTCGGCGAGGTTTGTTACAGCATGCGGGACCCACAGTGAGGACATCGCACGCGCCCTTCGGGGAGCTTCTCAATTACCGTTCCGCAGTCGCTGCACTTCAACACTTAACTCTCCTCCACTCCGCCAGAGGCTTTCATTTCGGCAGGGGGCGCCAGAGCTGAGAGTGAGTATGCCGCGCCAGCAAACTTCACTCCACAACGTCCGCACTGCCAGATCGAAGTACCAATGCGTTTAACCTTTACCGCCCCGCAACTCGGACATTTGTAGCGCTGTTGGAGCTTTTTATCCACCGCTAGGGCGAGCTTTCGAATCTTTGTTCCATAGCGCGGACCGAACTTGCCCGCGGAACCGATCTTCTTCGTACGAGGCACACGTTCACCCCAATTTTGCTCGAAGTTCTGCTGCCTTCACCCGGGCCAGCTCGTAGGCCTGCTCTAGCTCCTCCCGCGAGAAGTGCCCTATGCCGCCCTTCTGCATCGCACATATGCTGCCGTCCTCAATCGTCGCCATGGTTATTCGCGCGTCCATCACACTTTCCTCGTCCAGACACGGGTCAACCATCAGCTTGCCGTTGATTTTCGCCACGGTCACCGCCACGGGCTTTTTCTGGAGCGGAAACTCGGACAGCGTCCACGCCTCGTCCTCGGGCAGCTTTACATTCAGGAGCGCCGCTATCGCCGCGAGCGCGGATGCATCGATCAGGTTTCCGTCGTGGTCGAGGGCGTAAATGTCGATGAATACTGCCCACACATCCTCGCCAGATTTTATTACCAGCTTTTCTAAATCGATTGCCTCCGACTCACGTATGCCCCGATCGACCACGCGAGCTAACTCGATTGCATTTTCATCGGGGCGCCCCGGCTCGAAGGTGGGCGATGCTAAAGGCAAGAGCTCAGCGTTGACAATCAGCACCCCGCTATCAGGCCGATCGGAAAACGGCTCAGCGTGCTCCAACTTGACGCCAGCAAGCACCTGCGTCTTCCCAACCTTCACGAGAGCTGAGCCTTGAGCACTCTTGATCGGGCTGACCTCAACCGATACCTCCCGGAACTGGTCCAACATCCGGGTGTCAACACGCTTGCCTTGGCGCACGAGGTCGACGATGTAATCGCGCTTGACGCTCGAAACTATCCCGTACATGTCCATGTTTTATTCCCCCTGTTTGATTGCGTACTTCTCCATTAGGGTTCGCCGCTGTGCTTCGTATATCTGCTCGCACCCCTTAAATGCGAGATCCAGAGCCTGCTTGAACTCTTCCCCGGTAAAGTGGCCGTCCATCTGCAGTAGTGTAATCAACTTCTTCCTAGGGATCATGGCTATCGGCATGTCCGTCGTTCCCCACTGGTCCTCATCCTTGGCCGGGTCAAGAACTATTGTACCGTCTACCTTCCCGACCGCGACCGATGAGACCATGTCGCGCATCGGAATTCCAGCATCAGCCAGTGCAACGGCTGCAGCGTTTATGCCCGCGGTGCGCGTCCCAGCCTCGGCCTGCAGAACCTCGATGAAAACATCGATGACCGATCTCGGGTATAGTTCCAAGAAAACAACTGGCTCAAGGGCCTCTCGTGTCACCTTAGATATCTCCACCGAGCGCCTATCTGGCCCGGGACGCTTTCGCTCATCCACCGAGAATGGGGCCATGTTGTAGCGGCATCGCAGTACCGCCATATCAGGCTGCTGATGGTGGCGTGGATGCATCTCCCGCGGCCCGTAGACTGCCGCGAGCACCTTGTTAGCACCAAGCTCGACATAGGCCGAACCGTCTGCTCGTTCCAAAACGCCCGCCTCTATTTTCAACTGCCTTAACTCATCCGGCGCGCGACCATCAAGCCGTTTGCCGTCCACAATGAGTTTTTCAGGTTTTTCCATTCATTCTCCTCCTTCTGATTTTATTTTTTCAAGCATGAGGTGCACCCTATCGGTCAATCCAGAAGTATGCGCCTCGCGCTCGATCATGAGTACGGCCTCGATGATGGCGTTGGTCATACGCGGGTTCTTTCCCCAAATCATTATCCGCCCGTTCTGTCCGACCTCGATCCTGCACTGACCAACATTCTGAAGGGTTTTGAGCATCGAGCCCTTTCGTCCGATAACGCGGGGGATTTTCATAGGTGAAATCTCAACCAGTTTTCCCCCCTCAACCCGACCCATCCCGGGTTCGCCCGCCTCAAGCTGAACCCGCATGCGCTCGTTCACATCTTTGACCCCCGCGATCACCACATCTCGCATACTTAAGTATTGGCTGATATCCTCGCGGACTAGGTCGACCTTTCGCCGCAGCAAATCTGAAACAAAAAGATTTCCAGTATAAGGTGAGTTTATGTCGAGAATCCATCCCGAGTAGTGGGAATCTACAACCACCCCTATCACCACATCGCCTTGCTTCGGGATGTAGCCTCCCTGCAGTGGGATGATTCGGATATCTTGCCCACGCACGTCCGCGAGACCCACGACCGACGCGTAGATCTGCTTGTCCTCCCGAAACGCGCCTTCGTACACCCGGTAGTCTCCCTCGGCGATCAGCTGCCCGGGCACTACCAGCTCGCGATTTTGAACGTGAAGCATTTACAACACCTTCGTTTCGACCTCGCCCCGGGTCATATTGTTAAGCTTGTCGAAGAACTCCCCTTGGATGCCGGCGGGTATCTCCACGACCACGGCCCAAGAACCATCATTTAACCACTGTTCCTGCTTGACGGTGGCGAAGTTTCTTACCACTCGGTTGGCCTTGCCAGTGTAGCTTGCGGGAATTTTGATCGCGATTCTTCGCGTCTCGAACTTTAGGGGGATAATTGGCAGCAATACCTTTACGATACCGGGGAGTTGTTCCTCGGCGCTCTTGAATTCGTCGACATGTACCCTTGCCTCAACTAGTGCGCCCTCGATTCGCGCGGGTGGATGAGGAAGGCCCGTCTGGGGGTTTATCGCCCGCTTCGAGATGAGCGCCACGACCTGTCGCCACCGTTGCTCGCGCATCTTGCGGCGCTGCTCGGTGGTCACTTGGACCTCGCCCTTTCGGATCACCTGTTCAGCGATTTTAAACACATCGAGCGTGCCGAAGACCTTCTGCATCATTTCCTCAGATGCCGCCTCGCCTTTCTTGGAGTCCTTGAAAATTTTGTCTATGGCGAGCATACTATGGATGTCTACCTCTTCTCCCGTTCTTAGAGCGAGGGCTAACTCAGGATCGACAAGTACTTCAAAAGCCGTGTCATGGCTAGACATCTTAGCGATGACTGCATCTTCAAGCCTTACCATAACCCGCTACTCCTTGGCGGGCTTGGCTGGCGGCTTGGGACTCATTTGTTTTATGTATTTAGCCAAATCTTCGGAACCCAACTTCTCGAAACGCTTAGTCTTGCTCGGGATGATTGCCATCTCTACTTTGTCTGGGTCAAGTTCCTCCTCGATTACAGTTCGCAGCGCCTCTAGAGCGAGGATAACTACGTCTTTGAGCGACATCTTCTCTTCATAGCGGCGCTCGAGGAAATCCGTGACCGTTGAGGCTCCGCCTCCGATTGCTTGGCACTTGTACGCTGCAACCACACCACTGGGATCGGTTTCGAAGAGGTGAGCGCTCTTCATGTCGACGCCAGCAATTAGCAGCCTAGCCCCAAAAGGTCTGACGCCGCCATGTTGGGTGTAGAGCTGCTTGATATCGCCTATGCGCTTCGCCAGCGCCTGCACGCTAATCGGCTCATCGTAGCGCAACCGGTTAATCTGCGCCTCGATGCGCGCGTGATCGATCAGCACGCGAGCGTCAGCGATTAGCCCAGAAGCTGCAGCTCCGATATGCTCGTCCACTTGGAATATCTTCTCTATTGACACTTCTTCCACTAGTTTGCTCCGAACTCTTTTTTCCGCAGCCAAAACCACTCCTTCGTTTACCTTGATGCCCAAGGCTGTCAGGCCCCGCTTCACAGCCTCTTGGGCGTACTGAACCTGGAATAGTTTACCATCTGGGCTGAAGATGGTAATCGCCCTATCGTAGCCGGCTCCAGGTGGCACAAAAGCCATACATTTACACCTTGTTTATTGATGATCGTGACTGTATCTTCTAAGCAAGAGCATTTATTAATACTTTGTTTAAGCGGGTGCTAAGAACTTCCTCTTCGCTGCCTTTACCGTGCCGGAAACGCCCAAAATCACGAACGATGCTTCTTTGCCGCCGATTTTCTTAATGCTCAACATCGCTGCCTTGACCTCGTTGACCTGCTTATGACCGCAGCGCAGCAGGCCTCGTCGCGAGTCCGTGTCGTAAAGTACGAGCTTCAGCATCGTTTTGTCGACCTCCATTTTGCGGGCATGTAAAACGTGATTAATTGCCCACGAGATTTCCCTCTTGCTTGCCTCGCCCATGAACTCGAACGCGATGTACCTGCGCTTCCGCCTCACTTTTCTCCCACTATCAGTTGACGACCAATGTTAATAACGAACTGTATTTTCCTCCTTAAAACCACCCCTACCGAAAACCTAGACGGCGGCAGGTCAGACTTGGTAGCCACCTCTATCGCAAAGGGTGATTTCATTTAGGTTATAAATGTAAGTCAATAGCGGTGGTAGGTGGTGGGATATGGTGTTATTTAAAAAAGGAGCTGAGGCAAATCTCTACCTCGAGAACTTCTCACGCGTGCTCTACCGCGCAGGTAAAGACAGGGTCATCGTTAAGCACCGCATCTCGAAGCGTTACCGCGTGACTGAATTGGATAAACAGTTGCGCGAGTCTAGAACCGCGCTCGAAGCAAAGTTGCTCGCAGATGCAAAAAAAGCAGGGACGCCCACCCCCACGATATTTGAGGTCGATCGCGTAGACATGCGGATCGTGATGGGGGTCATCAAAGGCGAGCAGGTCAAGTTGGTGCTCGACAAGCTGGAATCTTCCGCGAGGCAGAGGTTATGCAAGTTAATAGGCAAACAAGTCGCCAAGTTGCACCGCGCCGGCATCGTGCACGGTGACCTGACGACGTCGAATATGATTCTGACCAGGGAAGGCAAAGTCTATTTCGTCGACTTTGGGCTGGGTGAATACAATCCCTCGCTTGAAGCTCGCGGAGTGGATCTACACTTGCTCAGGCGCGCCCTTCAAAGTATCCATTTTCGTATTACCGACGAGGCTTACCGCGCGGTTTTATCTGGCTACAAGCGAGAATTCGGCGAGGGGGCAAACGAAGTGATCAAACGAGTTGAAGAAATTGAGCGTCGTGGGCGCTATGTCCAAAAGGAGGAACGCGCATGGCACTAATCTTCGTGACCAGTAACCGCCACAAGTTCGAGGAGGTGAGTGAAATCGCGCTGAAGCACGGAGTTGAGCTCGAGCACAGTGACACACCCTACATAGAGATTCAAGCGGACGAACTCGAGCAAGTTGTGCGCCCGAGCGTCCAGCAAGCATGCGCCTTGCTCAGACAACCCTGCTTCGCCGAGGATGCTGGATTATTCGTTCGAGCGCTTCGAGGTTTCCCGGGACCCTACTCCAATTTCGTTTTCCGGACCTTGGGCAACGAGGGCTTGCTGAAGCTTATGAGCGGGGAAAGGGACCGACGAGCCGAGTTCAGGTCTGCCGTCGGGTACTGCGAGCCTGGTGAGAAACCCGAGGTCTTCACAGGCAAAGTTGAGGGCACAATCGCGCTCGAAACTCGTGGCACGCGTGGCTTTGGATTTGACCCCGTCTTCGTGGCCAGCGAGGGCGATGGCAGGACTTTCGCTGAAATGCCAATGAACGAGAAAAACCGTTTTTCTCACCGAGCTCGCGCAATCGAAGCATTTTTCAAGTGGTATAAACAAAGAGAGAAAGTCCGTGGGTGAACGAATGGCAAGCGAGCAAAGGAAACGTCCAAGCGCAAGGCTGAGTGAGCTACCAGCCAACGAAGTTGAAGAGCTCGTGGTGAAGCTAGCGAAGGAGGGTGTCCCTCCGAGCAGGATAGGCATAATCATGCGTGACCAGCATGCCGTGCCGAGTGTTGAGGGGGCGACGGGAAAGGGTTTGCAGCAAATACTCGATGCCCACGGCCTGAAACCCGAGATACCTGAGGATCTCATGAATAAAATTCGAAAAGCGGTGCCCCTCTACGGCCACCTCGCCCGCAACCCGAAGGATTTCGGGACCAAGCGCGCTCTGGAGGTGGTTGAGGCCGAGATTCAGAAGTTGGCCAAGTACTACAAGAGAAAAGGGAGTTTGGCTTCTGACTGGCGATAC
>Ga0111210_157_pt1 | contig 14164 bp, 13 predicted proteins | sample DeeMarSWOR152_54_FD_80399 | JGI IMG/M metagenome (GOLD analysis project Ga0111210, IMG submission 80399) | Hadesarchaea archaeon DG-33 | reverse complement strand
CATCCGAAAAAATCCCTTCATCCGATCTTTTGAACGCCAGTTTGTCGCGAGTTATCTTTTCCCCCTTTTCGATGTCCCTAGCCGCGACTGTTCGCTTTCTGGCAATCTCCCTGTATTCCCGCTCTGCTTTTGATAGGGATCTTACATCAGGAAAACCGAACGCCTCCTCGATTTTCCTGAGGTTGACGACGAACTTTTTAAAGACAGGTGGATCGAGCGCAGATTCGAAGTCTTCGCCCCTCAGGCTCCTATCATGGGTAAGATGCTTTTCGATGACGTTTGCCCCGAATGCTAGTGCCACGAGCGGAATGACGAGAGCTAGATCGGAGCCCCCATCCGTGTGGTCTGCAAAACCTATGGGAACTTGGAATTTTTGCTTCAGAGTTGGTATAAATTTCAGATGCATGTCCTCCAGCTTAGTCGGATAGCTCTGGAACCCGTAAACCAGCACGATATTTTCGTTGCCTTCTTCCTTCATCCAGGAAATGGCCCTCTCTACCTCCTCCATTGTGGCGCCACCCACCCTCAGAAACACGGGTTTTCCCTTCTTCGCCACACACCTCACGAGGTTTTCCTCGGCGAGCGACGCCGGGGAGACCACATAAGCGTCCGCCTTTAGATTGAAAGCGAGACCAACACTCGGAAGGTCGTTGCACATCGCACATATTAGCAGCCCATTTTTTCTGGCGTACGGAAACAACTCGGCCCAAGCCGCTGGGGTCAGGTTAATTCGACTCAGATATGCGTAAATAGGCAGTGCTTCCTTGCCCGCCGATACGCGCCCTTTCCCAGTCCTGTACTGCGGGACCATGTAATTTTTCATGGATGTGAGGTGAAAACAAACGGCGTCTGCCCTCGCATTGGCCGCTGCGTCTATTATCTTTTTCGCATTTTCAACCGACCCATCATGTGCCCAGGCCATCTCCGCGATGACGAATGTGGGATATTGATCACCTATCTTTCTTCTGCCGATTCTTACTGTTTTCAAACTTCCACCTCGCTCTTGAACAACCCTGATTTCACTACAAATTCCGCCAATAAAAAGTCGAACTCGTCGTCTATCCCAATAGAACTGATCCTGTCCATGATCAAACCTTTCATGCTTTTAGGATTGAAACAAGGCGATTTTTCACTAACCCTATCGAAATATCTCCTCCGCGTGATTATCAGTCCATCGCTTATTCTGAAGAGTTTTGGTAACTCTTGCCTGCGCAGTGGTTTGTTCATGCCTCCGATAAGCTCTTTCAAATTTCCCTCTTCATCCCTTTCGTAGACAAAATATGGGTGGTAACCCGACTCGACCTCGCACACTCCTATAACTGAGTCAAAATCGGAGGCCAGCAGCATCCTCAACCCCGCGTTTATATGTTCATGAGTCCGAAACGGCGATGTCGGCTGAAGAAACGCCACGATTTCCGGATGATATCGCTCTTCCTTTTCAAGATAATGCACGGCGTGCAGGAGAACGGAGAGCGAGGACGCCTCGTCCGTCGCTAGCTGCTTGGGCCTCAAAAACGGAACTTCTGCACCATATTTTCTCGCTATTGCCGCTATCTCTTTGTCTTCAGTTGAAACTATGGTGCGGTCGAGCTTGCTGCTGAGCGCGGCCTCTATGGTGTAGCTGATTAGGGGTTTTCCTCCGAGGTGCCTGATGTTTTTTTTCTGGACTCCTTTAGATCCGCCTCTTGCAGGAATAATGCCGACCGCTAGAATGGTACCTACCCCTTTTTCTTAAGATCTGAAACGGGTACGTAACACTTACTGCATATCGGGATCTCGTAATAACTGCCGGCGATATGTACACTTCGAATTTTTTCGTATTTCTCGTTGTTCCAGATGTCTTTCAGTTTTTCTTTCCTTGCGTTCCCCATAATTGACTCCCTTTTGTTATCGACACAGCATAGGGTGACGAGACCATCCCACATTATAAACATTCGCTGGAAAAGTTGAGCGCAGACGAAGTTTGGGTTGTAATATTTGGGATATCCCTCCTCTTCTTTTGTATAATCGATGAGTTCACCGTACCCTACTAGGTCGACCCCGAGCACACCGAACCCAAATTTTTTGTACTCCTCAAGTTCCTCCCTCGGGTTCCCCATTACGACCATTGAGGCCCGCGTCTGCACGTGTTTGTAGCCGAGTTCGTTCCTGAGTTCAACAAACCTCTTGATGTTGGCCACAACCCGGTGGAAGTCTGCCCCGACTCTTATCTGGTTGTATTTTTCCGGATAGGGGGAATCGACCGAGAAAAATATGCTGTCCAGACCGGCATCGAGAAGCTTGCGCGACATATCCTCCGTTAGGGTGACGGCATTTGTGTTGAACATGACCTCGATAACTCCCTTTTCCTTGGCGTAACTCACCTGTTCAACTACATCGGGGTGGATTAGGGGTTCGCCGAGATAGTTCAGCTTCACGGAGCACAGTCCATTCTCAGCTCCCTGGTCGATCAATGCCTTGTATAACCCGAAATCCATGAAACCGACCTTTCCCGTCTTTTCAATCTCTTGGACCGTCCGGGGGCACATCGGGCACCTCAAATTGCAGGCGTTGGTCGTCTCTATGTCCAAGTGAATAGGGAAATCGCCCGCGTACATTTTTTTAGGGTACTCTTCCCACTTGCGGCGGTACCCCCAGTACTCTTTTCCTCTGGCTTTCTCCCAATCCATTATGTCTGGAGTTCTTCTGACCTCTCCATAGGTAGCATACGGGTCGATTTCTTTGGTCATAGTTTCACTTCACCCCTTTCTGATTAATGAAACTATCAAATCCGCCACCCTTTCGTGCGCCTTCCCGTCCACCTTGTAGAATGCTTCTTTCAGGTATTTTTCCCTCTTTATTTTTAGGTCGTTTCGCACATTCTTATCATTTAAGACTTTGTCGATTGTGCTTGTCAAGTCATCGTCTTTTTTCACCTGCATAACTGCCTTTTTATAGGGGTCTTCCCTGTTCGATAAAAATCCCTCGATGACGACAACATCCTTGCTTAGCATCAGCCCCTCAATATCTGCGGTCGATCCAAAGCTTAACAATAGATCTGAATCCCTTAAAACTGAATACAAGAATTCTTTTTCTGGGTTCTGAAAAATTTCCACGTTCGTAAGTTTTAACGATCTAACTACAGATTCATATTCCGATTTGTATTTTTCAGTTGGATGAAGTTTAATCACAACTCTTTTCACATTCTTCACTTTGCTGATTTGTGTGAGGTACTTCCGAATCTTTTCAAAATACTCATTTTTTCCGATAAATTTGTATTCGACTAGAGCTGTGGGCAAAAGAGTTACAGTTTTACCTACCTTTTCCTCTTCTTTTTTTGATTTGTATTCTACAATTTTGTCGAAGAAAGGTGAGCCGGTCACGAAAACATTTCTTGCTTTTACCCCTAATTTTACCAATTTGTTTTTTTCTTCCTCTCCAGAAGCGATGAACATGACGTTTTTTAGCAATTTTCTCCTGATATGCAAAGGAACGACGTATCCACCGTACCCGTGTGGAGAGTAAACAACTTTTTTACCTAATTTACAAGCGGCCGCTAAAAGAGACGATTCATAGAACCCGATCAGCCCAGTTAGATAAACCAATTTGATTTCGTGTTTTTTGATTACTTCCTTAAAAGTCAAATAATATTTTATCAAAGTGAGCAGAACCTCTGTCGAGAAAAGAAAATTAATCTCATTTTTGATGAACTCCCAGTAGTTTTTTCCTCGGAACGTGAAGAGTTTTTCTTTATCGAGTTTCCTCCATTCTTCAACCAGACTTCGAGACCGGACCCTGCTCTCTCTTAGAATATCTGAATTTATGTAGGGGTAAAGGAGATTGTCAAAACTCCTGAGCTTGAAAAGAGAGTTTTCAGAAAATGGATCGCAGATCAAAACTAAAGGTTTCACTCCGCATCCTCTCAAATCATTAACCAAATCACCAAATCCGAGAAACTCTGTACCCAAATCAGTCTCAATAATCTGATTAGTGTAAGCGATAAAAAGGACATCCGCTTTATCGAGCCTTCCCATTCCCTGTTCGTTAGACTTAGAAATCCAACGCTTAATATTTTCGTTTATAGTTAACCCCTTACGTAAAGCGACGAACCTGAGGTTATCGAATGGGGGAGGGGCCCGGCCAGTTTTTGTGCTCTTTTCTATTTCAGGCAGGCTTCTAAACGGTCTAGGGAGGTAAGCAAATTTCACCAGCGGTTCCAGTAAGTACCAGATTGGGATTCCGTCTACTTGAAAAACTTTATTAAACTTTTTAGAATTTATCCTCCCCTCAGACCATCTCTCTATAACATCCAAGGTCTGGTCCATAGAATTCACCCATTTTAACTGTGGTGCTCTAGATTTTTAGTTAATGCTATGCGCCATGTCTTCAGCGAGAGCGAAATGCCATCTTAATTTCATTGTTTTTTCCTACACACAACAATAAAATTGGAGGCAAAATGCGGGAAAAGCTTGAAAAACCATTTCCAAGCATCGTCATAATAGCAAAACTCTAATATCTCAAAATCGTGGCGACTAAGGAGCTCGGTGATCGTCTCGCGTGAGAAGAACATGCAGTGCTGCGGATTTATGTTCGGGCGTTTGAGCAAGTAATCTTTTATAAACATCGCACCGTGGGCGTTATCCGTTGTAATTATCAAAATCCCGTCATCTGAAAGGTGTTTTTTCATGTTCTCCAGAAAGATGCCTAGGTTGTCGAGGTGTTCTATTATCTGCCCGGCGACTATAACGTCAAACTTGCCCAAATCGCAGTTAAGCGCGTCAGCCACGATAACATTATATCCATGCTTACGCAACTCCTCAACTTTTTCGGATTCTATATCTATACCAAGAACTTGGCCGGCGACCTCATTGACGCGTTTGTGGAGCCAGAGCGGGTGGTCCGGCGGAACGGTATGTCCAACGCAACCCACATCTAAAACTTTTTTCCCCCTACAGTAACGCTGGATGAGCTTTATCCTATCGACAAGCCTTACTTTCCCCATCTTCTTCTTATACATTCTACAACCTTTGCATAATTGGTGACATTCTGTTATTAAAGTGTCTATCTAAAAAATTTTATCACCTTCTTTAAAAAACTCGGCGCCCCTATATTCTTTGAAATTTGTCGCAACACCTTCACATCAGCCACCTCATAACTCTAAACGAAGCACCCGTTGCGAAAAATCCAAATAACCACTCACAACACGAATCCTGAAGTCTGAATGTAAAGAGTACTTCATCCGCTGGAAACCTTGGATAAACCAAGATTGTGCGAGATGTTGTTTTGATACCCCTTAGTTTTTATCGGCCCTCTTTTATAAAAAAATGGGCGAACTTATGAATATCACATTCCTGTACCCAGCGAGCGGCATCAGCCCACACCCGGCTCACCTCGCTTGGGCAAAATCCGTTAGTTCCCGCGTGGTGGAGACCCCTATGGGCATAGGTTTTTTTGACCTAGAAAAACTCCGCGGCTCAGACCTCCTGCTCCTAGAATCATTGTACTGCGCTCCGTTCGCGAGAAAGTACAAGAAGAAAAACCCTAATTGCACGGTAATTTCCATAATTGCCGACACCAGTTTCTGGAGCGAGCGGCTCGGGGTGCTAAGAAGAATCTTCTACTGGAGGTACCTAGGATATGTCGATGGTTTTATCGCAGTTTCTGAGAGGATAAAACGTGATATCAGAAGTTACGTTGATAAGCCGGTTTTCGTGGTTAGGCCCTTTCTGGTAAACAAAGTCAGCCCTAGAAGGCGCACACTGAATAGGAAAATATTGTTCGTGGGGAATGAAGTGAAGGAAAAAGGATACGAATATTTGATAAAATCAATGAAGTATCTACCTGATTTTCAGCTTTTTTTGGTCGGCGATTGCTACAAAAAGGTCCGAACCAGGGAACCTAACGTTCATGTAGAGGGAAGGGTCCCCAGCCTCAAGCCCTATTTTGAAGAATGTTCGATCTACACTCATCCCGCTGACTTCGATCCATGTCCAACAGTTGTCTGGGAAGCCATGTATGCAGGTTTGATTCCAATAATCTCCAAAGGGGTCGGGCAAAGCGAGCTTTTTAAAGGGGAACTCAGGAAGCTAATCGTATCCAAAAATGAACCGAAATCGATCGCTAATAAAATCACTGAAATTTACAACTTCAAGGGCAAAAAAAGATTGGTCGAAAAATGCAAAAGATTCTCCGAGAAGTACACAAAAGAGAAAAGCACCAAACGCTTTAAAAAATCGTTTTCTCAACTGATAAAAGAATTATGTTGAAATTTTTTACCCTGCAGCAATTTCCCCGTATTTCGATCTATACCAGTCCACGAAGGTTTTCATTCCTTTATCGATCCCGACCATAGGTTTGAACCCTAGTTTCTTCAACTTTGAAATGTCTGCGAGCGTCTTTTGAACATCACCCAGCCAAGAGAAGCCCGTGTAAAATGGATTTGTTTTGCCAGCCAACCCTAAAATTTTAAGCAACTTATCAACGAGCTCCTTGACGCTGTAGCTCTTACCTGACCCGATGTTGTACGCCTCGCCGGAGAGTTTTCCCCGTTCCGCTACCAAAAGCGTGGCATCGACGGCATCGTCTATGTGCAGATAATCTTTAGCCTCCCGCCCGGTTCCGAGAACTTCGAGCTTTTTATTGTCTTTCTGGAGCTTTTGTAGGAGGTCAAACATCACCCCCTTCCTCGATCTTGGGCCGAAAATGTTGTAGTATCTTAGGCTCGCGATCTTCAACCCGTATAAAGAAGAATACGATGAACAATAGGCCTCGGCAGCAGCTTTCCCGGCACCGTAATTCGAAATCGGTAAAAATGGATGCTCCTCTGAAGTTGGGAGAACGCTAGCCTCACCGTAGACCGTGGAAGAACTCGCAAATATCACCTTTTTCACATCAGTCTTTCTGGCGCATTCTAAAACGTTGAGCGTGCCACGGACATTTATCTCAAAATCCTGCACCGGATCCTCTGTCGATTTAGGGACGCTGGACTGGGCGGCCATGTGAAAAACGGTGCCAACATCTTTGAACGCTTTTGAGAGACCCTTCAACTTTAGAATGTCCCCCCTAAATAAAGTGAAATGCCTGCTATCGACGAGGTTTGAGAGATTTTCAGCGTTGCCGGTTGAAAAATTATCGATGCCTATTACTTCAAGACCCTTCGAGTGAATCCGTTCGGCCAGCTGACTACCAATGAAGCCAGCTACACCCGTAATGAGCACCCTTTCCATCAAATCGGCCCTCCTTGTCTTTATTTACACAGATTAATAAGAAACTATGGCGAAAAAGTCGAAGGTGGGTGTTTACAGGGATGAGACTAAAAATGATCCCGGTATGTGAACCTAAGCTGGGCAAAAAGGAGCTGGAGAACGTCATCGACTGCATCAAGACCAACTGGATCTCCTCGAAGGGGAAGTACATCACCGAGTTCGAGGAAAAATTCAGCCGGTATTGCGGTGCGAAGTATGGAATAGCCACTTGCAATGGGACCACAGCCCTGCACCTCGCTCTAGCCAGTCTGGGGGTTAAGACGGGGGACGAAGTGATAATCCCGAGTTTTACGATGATTGCAACCGCCAACTCCGTGACCTATACTGGAGCCAAGCCGGTGTTGGTGGACTCCGAGCCCATGACTTGGAACATGGATCCGATCAAGGTCGAGGATAAGATCACGAAAAGGACCAAAGCCGTCATGGTTGTGCATGCTTACGGTCATCCCGCCGATATGAATCCGATTCTCGAAATCGCGGAAAAGCACGACCTCCACGTTATCGAGGACGCGGCCGAGGCGCACGGGGCAGAGTATAAGGGAAAGCGGGTAGGCGCTCTGGGCGACGCAGGCTGCTTCAGTTTCTACGCCAACAAGATCGTAACAACAGGCGAGGGCGGGATGGTCATCACAAACGATGAAAAAATAGCGGAAATGGCAAGGCTACTGCGCGACCATGCATTTGAGCCAAAGCGCTTCATCCATCGGTACATAGGATTCAACTACCGGATGACGAACCTTCAGGCCGCTATTGGTGTCGCCCAAATGGAGTTAATAGACGAGTCTGTGGAAACCCGGAGGCGCAACGCCAAGCTGTACAACTCGCTGCTCAAGGATACGGTGGGGATAACTCTGCCTCCAGAAGCCCCTTGGGCGAAAAACGTTTACTGGATGTACACGGTGCTGATAGAGGACTCCTTTGGCATAGGCAGGGATGAACTGATGAAGCACTTGAAAGAAAGGGGCATCGACACGAGGTCGGCCTTCTACCCTATTCACACTCAGCCCGTCTACGCAAAGCGATACATGGGCGAAAAATACCCGGTTGCAGAGGAGATCGGGAGGAAAGGAATAAACCTCCCCTCGGGTAATACCCTAACTAAAGAGCAGATTGAATTCATCGCCAATGCTGTCATTTCGGCGAGAAAATGATGGCAAAATTGTAGAGAAGCATGATTGTGTGTAACTCTCAAAAAAGTAAGGATTAGGCTTAAATTGATTGGGGCTGAAATTTAAGAAGCTTGTGATTTAAATGAAACGAGCGCTAATAACTGGGATAACTGGACAAGATGGAGCTTACTTAGCAGAATTTTTGCTGAAAAAGGGGTATGGGGTGTATGGAACTTATCGAAGGCTATCCACACCCAATTTTTGGAGATTGCAGTATTTGGACATTTTTGATAAGGTGAGCTTAATTCCCGCAGATTTAGTAGACAGTTCTTCTCTAGTAGAGGCGGTCAAGACCTCGGACCCTGATGAGGTATACCACTTAGCCGCTCAGAGTTTTGTAGGAGCATCTTTTGAACAGCCGGTGGGGGCTGGTATGGTTACGGGTTTAGGTGTTACGCGGATGTTGGAAGCGATAAGACAAGTAAATCCGGAGATAAGATTTTATCAAGCGGCGACGAGTGAACAATTCGGTGGAAGCAGCGATATGCCAATGCGGGAAGAAGATGCTTTTAAGCCAGCAAGTCCTTACGCGGCCGCAAAGCTGTATGGTTATTGGCTAACCCGGATTTACAGGGGGGGCTATAAAATATTCGCTTGTAATGGCATCTTGTTTAATCACGAATCACCTCTGCGAGGTTTAGAATTTGTAACAAGGAAAATTTCTAACGGGATAGCAAAGATTGCTTTAGGGATAGAAAAAGAGCTCCGGCTTGGTAATTTAGAAGCAAAAAGGGATTGGGGTTATGCTCCGGAATATGTTGAATCCATGTGGCTAATGTTGCAGCAAAGAGAGCCCGATGATTATGTCATAGCTACGGGGGAAGCCCATAGCATCAAAGAATTCGCCGAGAAAGCCTTTGAAATTGCTGAGTTAGATTGGCGAGACCACGTCAAAACCGATAAAAAATTCTTCAGACCGCTCGATGTAAACTATCTCCAAGGTGACTCAGCCAAGGCTGAGAAGAAACTGGGTTGGAAGCCTAAAGTGAAATTCGAGAAATTAGTGGAAATAATGGTAAACGAAGATATGCAGAGGTGGGCGAGGTGGCAAAAGGGTGAAAGATTCCCATGGGATGCGCCCAATTATCCCAGCGAGGATAAGATCTTGTCCAGAACGCTTACCCTCGAGAGGGCGTAAAGCATGATAGAAAAGGTGGAACATGGTGGCAAACTTTTTGCCATAATTTTACGCAGCGGATTTGAAAAGGAAGGCGTTAATTTCTTCACCCCCGAGGACAACCCGCTTCAACTTGGGCTTCTCAAGCATAAGAGAGGTACCAAAATAAAACCCCACATCCATAAAAACGTGCAGGAAGTTCTGCATATGCAACGCGGAAAGATGGAAGTTGTTTTTTACAGTGAAAAGGGTGAAAAAATTAAGAATGTGATTCTTAACGCCGGGGATACCATTTTGCTTCCCGGCGGCGGGCATGGATTTAACATCCAAGAAAACTCCAAAATTGTTGAGGTCAAACAGGGACCATATCTCGGAGTTGAAAGAGACAAGGAATATTTTGATGCAAAAGGGTAAGCTATGAATACCACGTAACCAAAGATAATTTTTGAGTCCCCATTTAACGTAGAGTTCGTCCAGACTCCAGTTCCTGAAAAGTCTTATCAGGCCGGCCCCAAAATACATTACAAAATGTAAGGTGGAGAAAAAGTGAGAATAGCCTATGTTCACGATGCGATTTACCCTTTCATCAAGGGGGGCGCTGAGAAAAGGATTTATGAGTTCTCTAAGCGTCTAGCCAAGCGCGGGCATGAGGTTCACATATTCGGCGTTGGATGGTGGGGAGAAGAACCAACGATTGTGAGGGAAGGCGTGCACCTCCACGGAGTTTGTAAGGCGATGCCGCTCTACTCCCGGGACCGAAGATCCATTAAGGGAGCCGTAAAATTCGCGAAAGCCGTTTTGCCGCATTTGCTAAAAGAACACTTTAACGTTATAGACTGCTATCAAGCTCCTTATCTTCACTGTTTTCCGACTAAAATAGGCGCCCTCGCTAAGCGCTCGCCGCTCGTCATCACTTGGCATGAGGTATGGCGGGGGTACTGGCAAAAATATCTTGGATCGCTGGGCATTGTAGGCAGGCTCATGGAGAAGACAATCCTGCTCGGGCTCGCTGACAAAGTCATCGCGGGCTCAGACCAGACAAAAGATGACCTGATTTCGTTAGGTGTCAGCGCGGACAAGATAAGCATCGTCCCTAATGGAATAGATTTTGGAAATATCTCGAGGGTGGCCCCATCCTCGGAGAAATTCGATGTCATTTACTTGGGGCGGCTAATTAAACCCAAAAATGTCGACCTTCTGCTTAGAGCTATTGCTGCTTTAAAAGGGGAATTTCCAGGGTTGAAGGCAGGGATAATTGGGGATGGACCAGAAAGGAAAAACTTGGAGAGCTTGGTCAAGGAACAAGGGATTCAGGACAACGCAAAGTTCTTCGGGTTTATAGAGGATTTTGACGAAGTAGCGGCGCTCATGAAGTCTTCTAAGGTGTTTGTGATACCATCAATTCAGGAAGGCGGCGCCAGCATAGTGACGCTGGAGGCGAACGCCTGCGGTTTGCCGGTAATCGCCATAGACCATCCGCTTGGGATCGACAAACGACTCATCTTGACTGGTGAAACTGGATTCTTCGTGGAACTAGGTTCTGACGCTATTGCAGAAAAAATCCGCTTGCTCTTAAAAGATAATGAACTAAGGGAAAAAATGGGCAAAAACGCGATAAAATTCGCGCAGCCGTATGATTGGGACAAGATAACAGATTTAATCGAGAAGGTATACGGGCAAGTTGCGCGTTAGCTCACCCCCTGCTTGATCAGCGCCCAAAAAATCTTGAAGCCGCTGGTGATTGTCGTCCCCCGCGCTTTGGAATATTTGGTGTACAAGCACCTGACCGGCGCCTCCCAGAGCCTCAGCCCCTTCCGCCTCGCTTGAATAATAATCTCGGACGAAACCTCGTAGCGGTTGCTGCGGATACGGATTCGCTTGAGCGCCCGCTTGTTAAAAGCCCTCGAGCCAGATTGCGAGTCCGTAAGCACCCCGCCGAACAAGCACGTTATCAAGTCCAGGCCGAAGTTACCGAGACGCTTGTGAAGGGGAATGCCTAGGTGTTGCCGAACTCCTATCACGAGGTCGGCGTCGTTTAGGGCCTTGACCATAAGCCCAACTGCTTTCGGGTCGTGCTGTCCATCGGCGTCGAAGGTGACAGCGCAGTCCGCACCCAGCCTTTTGGCCTTCGCTAGCCCAGTTCGAAGCGCCGCCCCCAACCCCATATTCTTTTTATGACGAATGACAAGTACTCCCTTCGACTGAGCGATCTCCGCGGTTCGGTCTCGCGACCCGTCGTCCACCACGATGATGTTGCGCCAACCCTCGCGCTTAATGGCATCGAGCACCCTCCCGATTGATCGCTCCTCGTTGTAGGCCGGCATCACTATCCAGACTTTCATTCGAGAGCCTCCCACAATTTCTTGACCCCTTCCTCGAGCGAGGTCTTTGGTTTGAAGCTTAAGATTTTCTTAGCTTTCGTGATATCGGCTAGACTGTGCTTGATGTCGCCACCCCGGGGAACCTCGTAAATTGGCTTTAGTTCGCTCTTACCAACCAACCTCAAGAACACCTCGCAAAGTTTGTTAATGCTCGTCGCCTCTCCCGTTCCGATGTTCATTACCTCTCCCGCCACGCCTTTCCGCTCGAGGGCAAGCAAGGTCGCCTCGGCAACATCACCCACGAAGATGAAATCCCGCGTCTGTTCGCCGTCGCCGTAAATGATCGGTGGCTGGTCGGTGTGGAGACGTTCGAGGAATTTCATCATTACGCCCGCATATTCACCGGTAGTTTGTCTTGGCCCGTATACGTTGAAATAACGCAGGCAAACGGTCTCCAGCCCATCCCGCTCATGGAAGGCCAAACAGTTTTTCTCAGCCGCGAGTTTCGAGCTGGCGTATGGTGAAAGCGGTTGGAGTGGCGCATTCTCGCTTATCGGGAGTTCGGCCTGTTCACCGTAAACCGCACAGGACGAAGCGTAAACGAATCGCTTGACACCATGCCCCAAGCTGGCTTTGAGCAGCGTCAGCGTCCCATCAACGTTCACACTACGGGCGAACTCTGGGTTCTTAACCGAGAGGGGCACGCTTATCATCGCCGCCTCATGGATGACGGCATCGACCCCCGCCAAAGCCCGTTCGACCGCTTCGGCATCCCTGATATCGCCTTGGATAAATCGGTAAGCAGGTTTGCCTGTGTGGGTTTTCAAGTTGTCCATGGTGCCGCTGGAGAGGTTATCAAAGACGGTAACAGAGTGGCCCCTGGCTAGAAGCCCGTCGACCAAATGCGAACCAATAAAGCCCGCACCTCCAGTCACCAGAACCTTCATCTCTACCCCTCTCTATTTTTCATGACTAGACTAAAATAGACAAAGCCTGATGACATACAAACCTTGCTCAACGAACACCGATTAAGCTGAATTATTATAAGGTTCAAAGCGAAGAAAGAACGGAGGTTGCAAATGCGAGTGCTCGTCACGGGTGGTGCAGGCTTCATAGGCTCAAACCTCGTTGAGGCGCTTGTCGGGCGGGGAGATGATGTTACTGTACTCGATAATTTTTCGACAGGGACGGTGGAGAACTTGGAGAAGGTTCGCGACCGTATAAAAACCGTTCAGGGATCCTGCACAGAACTCCTAAAATTGAAGCTTCAACCCGAGCTGATTTTTCACCTTGGCATTCCCTCCAGCTCGCCCATGTATCGCGAGAACCCACTGCTTGTGGGGGAGGCGATAAGCGGCTTCATGAACGTGATGGAGCTCGCCAAACAAAATCAAGCAAAAGTCGTCTACGCCTCCAGCTCAAGCATGTATCGGGGCTGTCCAAAACCCAATCGTGAGGACATACAAACCGAGCCATTTGACTACTACACCGAGGCTCGACTTGCGATGGAACGCCTAGCGCGAGTGTACCACCAGCTTCACGGTGTTTCTTCGGCAGGGATGCGCTTCTTCTCTGTTTACGGACCCCACGAGCGGGCGAAGGGAAAGTATGCAAATGTAATAACCCAGATGATCCTTAACGACGAATTCACGATTTACGGCGATGGTTCCCAGACGAGGGATTTTACCCATGTGGATGATGTCGTTAGGGCACTTGTCCTTGCAGCGGGCAAGAATGGAGCTTTTGTTTTTAACGTCGGGACCGGGCGAGAAACGTCTTTCAATGAGGTGGCGAGATTGATACAAAAAGTAAAGCCGCTAAAAATCAAATACTTGCCAAACCCGATAGAAAATTACGTCGAACAAACTCAAGCTGACATAAGCTTGGTGAAACGTGAGTTGTCTTGGGCGCCAACAGTGAAGCTTGAGGATGGGGTCAGGAGAACAGCAGAGTATTATGGAAAAGGACGTCCCAAAAAACAGTAACAAAACTGTGATTTTATGAAAACATGGTTCAAGGAGCTGAGCTTTTCAACGAGCAAGGCGCGCGAGGTAATCGATTTAACGGACAAGGTCATCTCAGCAGCCCGAGAATCTGGCATAAAAAATGGTCTGCTCATCGTACAACTTCCCCATGCGACGGCCTCGCTAGTGCTGAACGAGAGCGAGTCGGGGGTCAAGCGGGATATGCTCAAGCAGCTAAATGAGTTGGTCCCGGTCGAGGGAAACTACGAACACGACCGCATCGACGACAACGCTCACGCACACCTGAAGTCGGCGTTCATAGGCTCCTCGCGGGTTTTACCAATCATCG
>Ga0111210_101_pt1 | contig 15190 bp, 17 predicted proteins | sample DeeMarSWOR152_54_FD_80399 | JGI IMG/M metagenome (GOLD analysis project Ga0111210, IMG submission 80399) | Hadesarchaea archaeon DG-33 | reverse complement strand
ATCCGTTGACTTCGGCAGGAAATTCGATCTCGAGCATATAGCTCGTAGTTTCGAGAACACCGAATATGAGCCGGAGGTTTTTCCAGGCCTCGTGTTNAGACTCTACNATCCCAAGGCGGTGTTGTTGCTATTCGTATCGGGCAAGGGTGTCTGCGCCGGGACNAAAAGCATNAAAGATGTAAAAAGAGCGGCTCAAAAAACAAGCAAAATCCTCCACCGACATTAAAACCCAAATCTCAGAAAGAAACCGCTCTAATCCGAGTTTTGCATGTTATACGCTTGGAGAGTGCTCGGATGGGTATATTTCATGCCCAAAACTAGAAACTCTATAAAAAGTTAAATTTTAACCTTGCTTGAATGCTCATAAGAGAGAATTTCAGGCTCTTCAAAGAAAATTNGCATCTCCCGTTCAGCGCTTTCNGCGGAATCTGCAGCGTGAATGANATTTTCTNTAATGCTCGACCCGAAGTCACTTCGAATCGTTCCNTTNGCGGCCTTNGTCGGGTCGGTGGCACCCGAGAGCTCACGCATTCGCGCTATCGCTTGCTCACCTTCNACNAGCATCACNACCACCTCNCCCGAAAGTACGTGCTCGACCAANCGCTCNAAGAAATCCTTTCCCCGATGCACCGAGTAAAGCTCTTCTGCAAGCCTTCTGTCGAGACTCATCTGACGCATCGAAACTATTTTTAAACCAAGCCTCTCGATACGCGCGACTATTTCATCAATTAGGCCTTTTGCCACCCCATCCGGCTTTACCATGACGAAGGTTCGCTCCCTCAAGCCTTTCCCCTCACCTTTCGGGAGCGCTCGGTCCACTTCACGCGGTGCGGCTTCCGCCCCAGCCCGAGGTTTCGCTCGCACTTGCTCGAGCACAGAAACAAAATCGACCCATCTCGCCGAACGGACATCAAGCCAGTGCCAGGCTCAACCCGCCCACCGCAGAAGGAGCACTTTCGCGCGACCGGCATTTAAGGCACCCTGATCTCCTTCGCCTCTCGCTCGGTCTCGCGGAGCATGAGGATATCGCCCACGCGTACCGGCCCCTTGACGTTACGGGTTATGATGCGCCCCTTGTCTCGCCCATCGAGCACACGGCACTTGACCTGCAAAATCTCTCCAGTTACGCCTGTGCGCGTTCGAATCTCGATTACCTCGGCCGGGAAGCCGAACTCCCCCTCAGCTGGCATTGGCTCACTTCTTCAGCTCGCGGATTCGCTCGACTATTTCCTTTACAACTTCCGTCGCTTGTCCGGCTTCGGCTATCGTGACCGCTGCTGCCCCGAGGTCTATGCCTGCTGCTGCCCCGAGCTCGCGCTTGTTGGGGACGTAAATATAAGGGATACCCTTCTCATCGCAAAGCGGGGGCAAGTGAGCGACGATCTCAGCTGGCTCGACGTCCTCAGCTATAATTACTAGCGCGGCCTGCTTCCGCTCGACTGCCTTGGTTGTCTCGTTCGTACCCTTCCGAAGTTTTCCCGTATCTCGCGCGCTCTCGATTGCCTCGTAAGCTTTATCCGCCAGCTCCTTCGGCACCTCAAATCTCACGTAAATTGGTCTGGCCACCTTAAACACCTCCCTCAGCTTCACCTTCATCATTCATAGGTTGTGACCTGTATCATAAGGGGCCTAGTTGGTATTTTAATTTAACGATGAGCATATGCCGCGACGAGCTTCGGCCTGACCGCATCAACCCGAACGAACCCGTACCGCTCAAACTGTAAGATGGTGTCGACCTTGAGACCCGCCACCGCCGGCTCTGCTAGTCCAAATTCGCGGGAGTTATCAGGTTTTATCACTTCAACCTCCACCGCCCCTGCTGAAACCCACTGGATTTTCGGTACATCCGCGAGTTCAAGCCCCTGAAACTCGGCCTCGAGCACCTTTCCCTTCGAGCTAAGGGTCACATTCATTAAGTCCTTCAAGCGGAAGATTTGTCCCTCCTGCAGAACTGTGGTATCTTCACCGGCGAGATAAAACACGAGCGCATCGCCCTCACGCGCGAGCGGCAGAATACGCTCCCCATGTTCAGGGTGACCCGGGTGCAAACGAAGCCGAACTTGCTTTAGGTCGGGCGTCTTGTGCACGAGCACCTTCACGGGGTTCTGGACGAAAAAATAGCGGTCCGCTCGCTCATCGGAGAACTTTCGGTTGTATGCGTAGAGTGTCTCCCAGCTGAGTGAGCTATCGACGAGCGTGGGGCCGATATCTAAGATAAGCTGTTTAATCGCCTCGGGCACGAAGCCCCGGCGCCTGAGCGCTGCAATCGTCCCCAACCTCACGTCGTCGTAGCCTGTGAGCTCACCGTCCCGAATGCCCTGCATGGTCTGGGTCTTGCTTAACGCCATCCCGGCCATGTTCAAGCGCCCATACTGAACCGCCGTGGGGTATTTCCACCCGAGGTGCTCGAAGAGTGTGCGCTGGCGCTGCTCATTGACCTCGTGCTCCTTCCCTCTAATGATGTGCGTTACCCCCATTTCATGGTCGTCGATTGAGACCGAGAAGTTGTAGAGGGGCCAGACCGAGTAGCGCTCCTCCATGCGCGGGTGGGGCTTAGCCGTCACCCGAAGCGCAGGCCAATCGCGCACAGCAGGATTGGGGTGATTTAGATTGGTCTTGACGCGCACGACTGCTTCCCCCTTAGCGACTCCACCGGCTAGCATCCGCCGCCATCGCTGAAGTTGTTCTCCGCTAGAAAGCTCGCGACATGGACAGGGCTCCCCACGATCACGCAGCTCCCTGAAGTCCTCAATGGGGCAGGTGCATACGTACGCCTTGCCTTCACGCAGGAGTTGCTCAGCATAATTGTAGTAGAGCTCAAGACGGTCAGACTGCGCGTGCTCCTCGTCCCAGCTCATGCCAAGCCATCGAAGATCCCTACGGATGAGCTCGTACATCTCAAGCAGCGCGTTCTCTGGGTTTGTGTCCTCGAAGCGCAGGATGAACTTGCCCTTGTACCGGCGGGCGTACTCGTGGCTGAGTAGAGCCGCTCGAATGTGGCCTAGGTGGAGCGGCCCATTAGGGTTAGGAGCGAAGCGTGTGATAACCATCGGATATTTTTCGACATCGGGAAGCTCGGGCAAACCGCGCCGCTCCTCGGGCTTAAGTCGCTCCACGGGACCCACCTTGCGAAGTTGGAGGAGTTTCTCCTCATGAGGAAGCTCGTTGACCTCAGCCACGACCTGCTCGACCATCGCGGAGAGTTCCTTAATCTTGGAACCGCCACCCCGGTAGCTCCGCCACCAGCTTCCCTAGTACGGCCTTTGCGCTCGCTCGCCCATCGTGCTCGAGAGCGTTCGTGAGAGCCCATCTAAGCGCTTCCCTGCGAATGTCCTCCAATCAATCACTCGACAGACATTCTATCGACGCTGCAAATAAAGCTGAAGTGAGGTATCGCTAGCGCAGTAATGTTGGGACTAGCCCTATCAAAAGTCCCGCTTGATCGTGAAATCCGCTAATTCCGACAAAATTTTCCTCGCCCTTGACTCCGGTAGCGCCTTCAACTTAGATTTAGCTTGGGCGACGAGCTCCCGCGCTCGTTCAGCCACATAATCGATTGCGCCCGTACGCTTTAGCACATCAATCGCTGCCTTCAACTCGGCCTCCGATGCGTCCCGCTTGCCAAGCGCGCGCAAAAGCGTGGATTTGTCCTCCTGCGGTGCAGTAGCGAGGGCCCTAACTACGATAAGCGTTTGCTTGCCCTCTCGAACATCGCTCCCAATTGGCTTGCCGAACTTTTCCTGCTCGCCCGCCACGCCAAGCACATCGTCCCGCATTTGAAATGCCAATCCGATCAATCGCCCATATTCAGCGAGTGCACGGACCTGCTCGGGCTCTCCTTTCCCCAAAAGGGCCCCGACCTTCATGGACGCTTCTAGGAGCGCCCCCGTCTTCCCGCTGACCATGCGTATGTACTCAGCCTCGCTCACGTCGGCACGCTTCTCGAATAACATGTCGAGTACCTGCCCCTGACAGATTTCGAAGCTAGCCTTGCTCACCGTGTCGAAGAGCTCGACCACGCGAGCGCCCTCGAGCCCAAGCCGTTTGGCATTCGCAGCCAAAGCCTCGAAGACCTTCGCGAAGAGCGCGTCGCCAGCTATGACCGCAATAGGCACCCCCCATAGTATGTGTACCGTCTTCACGTTCCGCCTGAACTCATCCTGGTCCATTATGTCGTCGTGGATAAGGGTGAAATTGTGTAGGAGCTCAAGCGCTGCTGCTGCTTCAAGGGCATCCTCTGCTTTGCCCCCCACCGCCTCACACGCAGTGAGCGCAAGGCACGGGCGGAGCCGCTTCCCACCAGCTTCAAGTAAGTACCGCGTCGCGCGCGCCAATATCTCGGGCTCAAGCCCGCGGGAAACCCAACGGTCAATCTCGCGTTCAACCATGCGCGCCCGCTCCTCCATGTACTTCAACAAGCCCATTTAACCACCCAACCTTAGGCACGACCCATTTCTGAGCAAATGCAGGTTCCCGCTCGGATACCCAAGCTCCCGCCCCAAATCTGCCATAAGCCTGAGCTTGTCCATGGTGCTATGGCAGGGAATTAAGTGTTCGGGTTTTACGAGCTCGAGAAACTCCTTGGTGCCAACCCGCCCGGCGTGACCCGAAGCATGAACATCGCGGTGGATGCTGCCTCCTTGGGCTTGAAGCTTCGTCTCAAGGAGCTCACGATTGGATTCATTTATCGGATTTGGAATGACACTTGCCGAAAATATCACACCATCACCACGCTTAATTTTGAAAGGAAGCTGCCCGTTTGCGATGCGCGAGAGCACCGATGTCGGTTCCCCTTGGTGCCCCGTGCAAATAAGCACGTAGTCTTCCCTTGATTTCTCAACCTCACGAAGCAGGTTGTGCACCGCGTTCGGGCGCCCATGGATGCGTAGCTCTGGAGGGAAGTCGACCAAATCAAGATTGAGTGCAGCCGTGCAGTAATTGCGGAGTGAGCGTCCGATTAGCACCGGAGTGCGCCCCAGCTCGAACGAGAGGTCGACTATCGATTTTAACCTAGTGATGTGGGAGGAGAAAGTTGTCACGAGCACCGCCTTGCCCGCGGAGCTCGCTTCTCTCATAATCTCTTGGAGCATCTCCTTCACATGGCCCTCCGAGGGGGTGGGACTTGGTTCATCTATCCTTATTGCTCCGACAATAGCCGCAAGCACCCCATCTTTCGCCAGCTTTTTCAAGCACGCACGATCTGTCTTGTATCCCAACAGAGGTTCCTCATCAAACTTGAAGTCGCTGGCAAAGAGCACGGTTCCATCCGCGCTATGGGCAGCAATGAATGCCGTTTGAAGGATGCTGTGAGCAGCGGGGATGAACTCCAGCTCGATGTCGTCCACCTCCACGCTATCTCCTGGCATCACCGTTCGAAGCTCGTTCTTGGGCTTGAAAGTGCGCTCCTCGCGTATAACGTGTTTCACGAGTTCGAGGGTTAACGGAGTACCGTAAATCGGGACATCATAAGCGTGCGCTAGCTTGCCAACCGCGCCTATGTGGTCGAGGTGCCCATGGGTGAGTACGATCGCCCGAACCCTTCGGTTGCGGAGCGAGCTGTCGTCTGGAATGCCGTTTATGTTTATGAGCTCCTCGCGACTCATCTCCCCTATCTCGGCATCCTCGAACGCCATGATGCTGTCGAGCCTTACCCCCATGTCGATAATCACGTACTTACCGTCGAAACCTAGAGCAGTCATGTTCTTACCGACTTCACCCAAACCGCCCAACGGGAGGATCTCAACAGTCATCGTCGCCGCCCTCGCCCGAACTCATCTGGGTTCAAGCCGCGAGCTAGGAACCACTCGCGTGTTCTGCCCGTGATCACGATAGGCACTTTATGTAAATCCTCGACTCGCTTGCAGCCGGTGAGAAACATCACGGCCTTCAGCTCCACAATGAAATTGTTCAAAAGCTTGACAACCGCTTTTCTGCCTCGGGGCACGGCACGCAGGAGGGGGAGCGCCAAACCGACGAGATCTGCACCTAGCGCAAGCGCCTTCACGGCATCCAAGCCCGTGCGCACGCCGCCGCTCGAAATCACTGGCACCCTAACTTCCTTGGCTACCTCCGCTGTGCAGACCGCTGTCGGGATGCCCCAATTCCAGAAGGCAAGCCCTAAGCGAGCACGAGCTTGTGGACGAAGCGCCTCCACTCTAGCCCAAGAGGTTCCCCCTGCGCCGCTTACATCGATCGCCGCCGCTCCAGCACCGACCAGCTTTCTTGCCACTTCTGCGCTCACTCCGCTGCTTGTCTCCTTAGCTATCACCGGGCACTTGAGCGCTCTGCAGATTTTAGCAAACTTTGCAAGGGCGCCCCTGTACTTGGGTTCGCCCTCGGGCTGCACGAGTTCCTGTAGTGGGTTCATGTGGATTGAGAGAGCATCTGCGTCAATCATCTCGACCGATCGACGCGCCTCCACCACTCCATAGCCATGCGTCAGCTGGGGCATGCCCAAGTTGCCCACGAGAAAGACATCCGGGGCAACGCTTCGAACTTTATACGTCTTCGCCAGTTTTTTGTCCTCGATTGCCGCGCGCTGGCTCCCAACGCTGAAAGCCAATCCGAGCTCCTGCGCTACCGAGGCCAAAACCAGATTTATATTCCCTCCCCGCTGGTAGCCGCCCGTCATCGCGCATATCATTATTGGCGCCTTAAGCTTAGCCCCTAGGAAGGGGGTGCCCAAGTCGATGTCCTCGAGGTTGAGCTCTGGGAGGGCATCATGAATAAGCTCGATATCGTTGAAACCGGGACCCTTAATGGGTGCTTCGACGTTTTTTTCTAAACAAACCCTGATGTGATCAATTTTTCGATTGACCGTCCGCTTGCTCATTCACTCACCTCGCCACAACTCTCGTGCCGAGCCCGACCTCTCCTAGAATCGCCCGCTTCAAGATGTTTGGCTTCGCCGCGTTAACTATCTCCGCCTCCACCCCGCGCTCGGCCAACGCAAGCAACTCACGCATCTTGTTCGCTATGCCGCCCGTGACATCTCTTCCTTCGACGACACCAGTCAACCGCTTCTCAACTGACGGCCAGTTGCTTAAAGATATCTCCTGGATAAGTTCAGCATTTTTATTTGTCTTTGGGTTTACCGTGTAGACCCCATCGACATCAACACCTAGGATGACCCGCTTCCCTCCGAGTTCGCGCGCGAGTTGAACAACCAACTGGTCACCCGAAAGAATGCTCATCCCCTTGCTCAAATCCGGCACGGCATCCCCGTACAGGACTGGGATGAGCCCGAGAGCAAGCATTTTTTGGATGGGCGTGAGCTCCATCGACTGAATTCGCCCCCCACTGACCACCGCGCAGGCCGAGGGCTGTACCGCGATCGCCGGGAGGCTCGCTTTTTGGAGGGCTTCGATCACGTAAGAATTTAACCGCTCCATAGCCCGGTGGGTGAGCGATAAACCCATGAGCTGGTCCTTGCTTTTGTATCCCTCCGCGATTCCGTACTTCGATGCAACGGGGTGCCCGAATGAGCCACCTCCATGTACGATCACCAGCGGCCCCTTCGCTACCGACAGCTCACGTGCAAGTCGAGTGAGGGTCGCTCGCTTAACTGTAAAGCGCCTGCGCTTGTTGGTGATGACGCTCCCGCCGAGTTTGACAATCAGTGGTTTCATCTCAAACGCCCTCAGGCTGCTCCTCTCGTGCAGCCTTTACCCAAGGTGTACATTCATCTTCTATTTTTTCTGCAATTTGTTTTAGGTTCCCAAATGGCATGTTATACTCTGAACTTAATTGACTAAGGTACTCATTTCTATATTTCAGATAGTTCGGATGTCCTCCTTGAGAAGCAACCATTATAGATTTGACTAGGAGTTCCGCAACAATCTGAGCTGTAGCCAAGGTTGCAACGGCGCCAAGCCATTTCGTGGCTTTTTTGATTAACTTTTTTTGAAGCGAGCGAGTCAATTTTCCACCATGCGCGTTTTCACTTGATAACAATCGCTCCGTATCCGACTGCATCTGGAGAGGGGCTAATCTCATAAGAAGTCGCATACTTGAGAAGCTTCGCTGATTTTGCCACGCCTTTTAGAGCAAAAAGCATGCTAATCACGCTTCCAACCCCACACATCGATATCTGGTGCTCCGTGACTGCCTCCAATAGTTTGGTTGGAGAAAGCTCCAGGATAGCTTTGGTCGCCAGCTCGTCCTGCTTTATTGCGAATTCATCTACCCGTAGCCCTTTCGGTGGAATTCTGCCATAACTGGGGCCTGCATGGGTGAAGTCGGTGGACGCCAACACTAGAACATCGGCTCCCTTGATTGCTTTGCCGATTTTTTTACCAGCCTCTTCGGCTTTACCCATGTCTCGAGAAGGCACGTACACCGGGACAAATTTAATCTTAGGATTCAGATGTTGTAAGAAGGGGAGCTGTATTCCAATCGCATGCTCGTCTGCGTGCACATATGAATTTTCCTCGATGCGCATTTTTTTTGCAAGCTCTTCATCTACTGGCACTTTTCCTAACGAAGTGACAAAACTCTCGGTGGTGATTACCACGTTATCGTACCCAACATGATCGCCACCCATAATGACAAATGTTTCAGGGAATCCGTCTTCCGCCAAAGCGTTGAAAACATGGGCTGAGACTGGTCCGGAATACTCATACCCTGCGTGTGGTACCACAGCTCCTTTGATGCTCCTTTCACCATCAACTTTCAACTGTGGAATCCTGCCTGGCCCCAACCGGTGAGTATAACATCTTTTGATTTGTTCTAAAAGTGCTGATCGCTCCTGAACGATAGCCATCATCTCAAAGCTTGAGGGATACCTCACCTATTCACCACCGGGCTTGGTCTCAAACTCCTCGACCGAAACCTCGAACGGCTTGTCCGGTGAGAGGTCGCCCCGCTCCCGAAGCACTTGACGCGCGAGCAACCAGTAGACGAGCGCGAGCGCCCTGCGTCCCTTGTTGTTAGTTGGAATAATGAGATCTATGTCCGCCGTTTCGTTGTCGGTATCACAGAACCCCACCACAGGTATACTCACCTCAGCCGCCTCGCGCATGGGTTGTTCATCCGCTAGCGGGTCGGTGATTACGAGCGCGGCTGGCTCAACATATCCCTTGTAGAAGGGGTTGGTGAAAGTGCCCGGGATGAACCTGCCCACCATGGCCTTGGCTCCAGTCACCTCGCCAAATCGCTGGGCTGGACGCTGGCCGTACTGTCGAGCCGATACCACGATGATACTCGCGGGCTCAAACCGCGCCAAGAACCTCCCGGCCAAGCTTATCCGCTCGTCGGTCTTCCGGACATCGAGCACATATAGCCCATCGGGCCGCACGCGGTATATGAAAGAAGACATCGCGCCTGTCTTCTGCCGAGTCCCTATGTGGACACCGCTAGAGAGGTAAGTATCAAAATCCACCAGCCCGACCACGCCTTCCGCAAACTCAGGTGTGCTCATCGAAGCTTCCCCATTTTTGCTCGATTCCCCAGTTCTTCTTCAATTCGAATTAACTCATTAAGTTTGGCTACCCGCTCGCCTCCGACCGCGCCCGTTTTGATAATGGGACAGCCCCATGCCACAGCTAGGTGGGCGATGGTTTCGTCGGGAGTTTCCCCTGAGCGATGAGATACCACAGGAACATAGTTGCGCTCTTTCGTCAGTTGCACAGCCTTGTGGGTATCTGTAAGCGTGCCGATCTGGTTCGGTTTTATCAGTACCGAATTTACGGCACCGACTTCAATCCCTTTTTGAATCCTCGCGACATTTGTGACGAAGAGATCATCACCACATATCAAGCATTTTTCGCCGACTTTTTTCGTAAGCTCGGCAAAACCATCAAAATCCTCCTCGTGCAACGGGTCCTCAACAAAAAAGAGCTTGTATGTATTGATCAAATCGAGGATGAAATTTATTTGCTCGCCCTCGTCCCGAGATCTGCCTTCCCGTTTATAGAGATACTTTTGCTCACGCTCATCGTAAAGGCTGCTTGCAGCAACGTCAAGGGCAGGCCTTATCTCAAATCCAACCTCACTGCTAACTTCCTCACATGCCCGTGCAACTATTTCGAGAGCCGCTGAGCTATCGAGATTTGGGGCCCATGCGCCTTCGTCACCCTTACCGCCAGTGAAGGTTTGATCCTTTGTTTCGATGAGGGCTCGCACGCGCTTATGAACTTTGGCGTTGGCGAAAAACGCATCAACAAAACTTTTCGCGCCGACTGGGATGGCATGAAATTCTTGTATGTCAGGAGCCTGTCTGCCGGCATGAGCCCCACCACCGAGCATGTTTCCAAGCGGGTATGGCAGTTGAACTGCTTGATCGCCGCCCAAATGCTTATACAAAGGTAGATCACGAGCTGCCGCCGCTGCCTTTGCAACCGCCATGGAGACAGCTACTGCCGCGTTCCCCCCAATCCTCGAGAAATTTGACGTCCCATCGAGTTCATGAAGAAGGGAATCTACCTCCTCCAACCGGTCAGCTGGGCTACCGATTAACTTCGGCGCCAAGATTTCTTTAAAAGCTTTAACTGAAGCCTTAACACCTCCTTCGGGAAATGCTATGACCTCGTGTTTTCCCCTGCTCGCTCCGCTAGGCGCGGCCGCTCTACCAACGCCCGCCTCCGCCCCGCTCTCGCTTCGTACTACAACATCAACCTCAATGGTTGGGTTGCCTCTGCTGTCGAGAATCTCGCGTGCGGTCAGACTCTTAACGATGAACTTTTGCAAGTTTACACCCTTTTGACATAGCTGACAAACCTTAAAATTACTTCTGTCCATCTCCCCTCTTTTAAGAGTTTTTGATGAAATCAATGGGGAAGCTGTCTCACAAACCGTTCGTTTTGAGTGGTGGGGTCGCCGAGATTTGAACTCGAGTCACTGGCTTTTTTGCGCTGGTCTAACGCCCCATTTGGCAGGACCGCTTAAACAATCCTTAAGCCAGCAGGATAGACCAGGCTACCCCACGACCCCAAACAGAACTCGATTTTGGAAAGATAAGCGTTATGGGGATTTCTCAATTCTGACTAAATTTCCTTCATTGCTCGTAGGCCTGAACCCGTGACGCTCGTACCAGGGGACACGTGCCTCGAAGACGCTCGCCACGATTAGCGTACCCTCGAAGTCGGCCAGTATTTGCTTGAGCAATCCTGTCCCTATGCCCCGCCCTCGATAGCTCGAACTAACGTTGATGTCCTGCAAGTAGGCCTGCCTGCCATGCTTCCGGACGACCGCGCTCGCCATCACTGAGCACTGGTAGTCGTCCCAGCACTCGTACTTGCACGCGTCCTCCTGTTCAAAGCGTTTGATTTGCATAATATTCGGTGCACTTGGGCGCCGAGATATAAAAAGGTTGAGGTTACGCTTTCACTTGCCGCTTTTCCGTTGCGCTCTGCCCAGGCGACTCCTCGACCCAAACGGTTATTCGACGCACATTCGGGTAGGGCAGCAAATTCCTCAACATCTCATCAGCAATAACTCTTGCAAACTCCTCCACAGTGGTGTTAACGACGGGAAGCCAGACGACATCCTCACTGGGGAACTCGAACTCACGGCCGTGCACAGAAATGCGAGTACTTTCTCCCTCCAAAAGGCGTTTGAGAGAGCTGTTGTTCTCGGGTAGCAGCAAACGATGATCGTAACTGTCACACAAACTTTTTAAAAAACTCTCGAGGTCGAAAAAATCCACGACGAGACCCCGCTCGTCCGGTTCGCCCTCGACGGTCACTCCAACGCGCCAGTTGTGCCCATGCAGGTGTTCACATTTCTTGTGCCCTATGATAAAGTGTGAGGCCGAGAAACCCAAACCCTTCGTGAACTCGATCAGCATCAGAGCACCTTCATAAGTTTGTGCATTTGGGGTATTATCGCTATATGCTTAACCCCCGCGCGGGCGGCGGCTTGAGCGAGGCGGTACACATGTGTCATCGATGGGGCGCTGTGAACCTTTCGCGCAGGCGTCACCGGCTGGATGACTAGGGGTATCCGGGCGACCCTCGTTAGGTGTTTGCACACGTGCGTAATGGTTTTTGGTTGGGTAGAAGGAAGCACCACTATTTTCACAAAAGTTTCCACTCCTCTCTCAAGTGCGAACTTAACGCAAGCCAACTCCTTTTCGAACAAACGACGCCAGCTTCTGCGCGGTACGGCTCGGTGCTCGGGGAGCTTGACGTCGATTGCAGCAAAGTCAAGGTAGCAGATAACTTTCTCCATCGCCTCACTGCTCTCGCCGCTCGTCTCTAGATAGGTGGCGAAACCAGCTCGTCTGCACGCGCGGGCGACATCGACAAGAAAATTCCCTGCCAGAAGTGGTTCCCCACCGGTCAGCGAGATGCTGTGGATATCTGGGGTTGTCAAACGCTTGACATACCGAAGCACCTCTTCGTGGGTCATCGGGTTCCTCACGCGTTTGAATTTCATTGAGCTGGGTTTAGTTTCAACTTCGCACGTTTGGAGACGAAAATTTCTGAACTCCTCGGTGTCACAAAAATTACAGTTCAATGAACAGCCCGCCAGCCTCACGAAGACCTGCCGCCTGCCAACATAGAGTCCCTCTCCCTGAATCGAGTTGAATATTTGTCCAACGTACCCTTCGCCCATCTTATGCCCCCAACACTACTAGTGCAACAAAACTTAAGGTGGAGCCGCCGGTGGGTCACGATCCCACGACCTATCGCTTACAAGGCGATTGCTCTTCCAACTGAGCTACGGCGGCTTCATTATTTTGTGTTCTTTCCCATCTTTAAACAATCTATGATTCCACTGGCTATTTCACCAAGCATCCCAACTCTCACCCACAAAATGATAGCGACCATATCCGCGTAAATAGCTCTGTTTCTAACTCGCACTTTGTATTTTGGATGGTGGAATCTTCAGTGCCGTAAACTTTCTTTAATGCCGAATTCTCCCTTGGGATTAAATCTGTAAACATCGCCAAGCCGACGATTTGATTTTACCTAGATCTAGAATCTTTAGAGATGATGTAAATCCCATGCTTAAACAAACAATCTATACAACTAACGCAGTAGATTATGAGTTCATTGCCTCACTTTTCTACTTTTTTTTGGCCCTGCGCTTTCTACGAGGAGCGATGCGCTTGCGAGCCCTCAGGTGGGATAAGACCGCCTGCGCGAGCTTTCGGTACTCAATCGCCGCCGGAGATTTCGGAGCGTGAAGGACGACAGGAATTCCTCGGGTCACTCCCTCCTCTACCATGTCGTCTTCCGGAACCACCGTCATAGTAGGCCAGCCCAACGTCCGCTTGATATCCGAGGTCGGAATCTCGAAGCGCTTCCCCGTGACCCGATTCAGAACCACCCCAAACACCGGAATCTTGAGGCGGTCGGCGGCCCGGAAGGTCTGGAGCGTCCCCGCAATCGCCGGCACCCGGGGCTGGCATACAACCAGAAGTTCGTCGCACGTTTTCATTGCCGCAAAAACCTCAAGGCCGAAACCAGGGGCCGAGTCGAGTATTATTATATCATATTTTTTTGTGAGCTCATCCAAGATGCCGCGGAGGTCGATTGAGCCTAGCTCGCTCGTGAATGCAACAGAGCCCGGGATGATGTGGAATCCGTAGTCGTTGGCCATGATTGCCTCACTTATCTTGATCTTGCCAAAGACGACATCCTGAATTACCACTGGCGGGTCGAGGATGCCAAGATGCAGCCCCAAGTTCGAGGCAGTCATGTTGGTTTCGACGATGATGATGCGGTTCTTGAGCTTCTGAGCCAGCGCCGCACCTAGGTTGGCCACAGTCGTTGTTTTACCAACACCGCCTTTGGCCGAGAAGACGCCTAAGATTAGACCTCGCTTCAGCCTCATTCAGACACAACCCAACCATTAGGATTAGGGGTTTTCCACGCCGCTTCTGAAAAACCTAACTTTTGATTTTTCAAACCCCTATCCAGTTATACTTGATGGCCTATTTAAAATATTAAGGCAACGTATTACTACATTATGTAGCATGAAAAAATCCACGAGTCGATGCCGAAAAACGTTTTAATACTTCTTTCGGGAGTCAACGTGGCTAAGTTTTTCAACGGGGGACTCGGCGCGTAGTTTTCTCAGTAGCTTCGGTATGTACCTCTTTGTAAGTCTTATGTCGGATGTCGAAACCAAGTGCCTCCTCTATGAAACCGTCTGGGACCTCCCCGACCAGCTTAGTGACTTCTCTGAGACGGTCTGACATTCTCTTTCTCATCGCAAGTCACCTATTTTCCGGTTGGCTAGTCTGAACAGGTGGTAGATGGCACCGATAATCAAAAATACGCCAGCCCAAACTTGTCCGAGTTGGCTTAATTAAAACACGCTTCCGATTAATTGAACCCAGAGTTCAATCGTGGACATTTCCCTACGACCTCCTACGCTTCTTTTTCTTGAACACTTCCCGCTTCAGGCGCTTGAGAGAGATCCTAGGCTTCGATGGGCGGGGGGCGCGCTTCAAATGTTTGAGAATCTCAGAGGGTGCCATTGCCTTCGGTGCAAACCTCATAGGTCCAACCGCGGGCGGGCGGGTGACGACTGGTATGGGCTTAAATGGACCGGTGGGCAAATCTGAGGCCAAGGTTATCGGAGCGGGCATCATGCGCTTGAGGGATATCGCTGGCTTGATACGCCAAAGTACTTTCAGGCGCGCTAAGTTTACGGCAGGTCTCGCGGGCACCACTCGCTTCAGGGATTTGAGCGACACGAACGGCTTTATGCGCCACATCAAGGCGCGGTATAACGCGAGGCCGCTTACGCCGACTAAAAAAATTGCCAGCAGCACGAAGAAAATCGGTAGCACAGGGGCTGGTGTGGGTATTATGAGTGAGAGTGGTGGAACGACCACTGGCGGAATAGGCGCAGGCGGCGCAACGGTCTCTAGGGTGATCGAGTCGCTTGCAACCGTTGAGGGCAACCCTGCTTTATCCTTAACCTGGACGTAGACAGTTTTGAGGCCGTCACCCGTTGGAATGGTGTAAGATTTACTCGCGACGAAATTCTTCCAGTCAGACCACTCGAAGTTATTCAAGCTGAACCGCATCTCAGCCAAACCAGAGATCGCATCCGATGCATCGATGCTAATGGTCACTTCCACTGAGGAAGTCGAGCTGGCGTTGTCGTTGATTACCACCGAGGTGATCGTGGGTGCCACCCTATCAACGCCGTATTGCACATCTGCCACGGCTGGAGCAAGTTCCTCGTTGTTATCATTGTCCTTGGCCACAGAGTAGAATTCGTAGTACCCGTC
>Ga0111210_176_pt2 | contig 15523 bp, 16 predicted proteins | sample DeeMarSWOR152_54_FD_80399 | JGI IMG/M metagenome (GOLD analysis project Ga0111210, IMG submission 80399) | Hadesarchaea archaeon DG-33 | reverse complement strand
CACCAAGAGCAAATGCTGAAGGTGCTGGAATGGCTCGTCTCCCACCACGACTCCTTCAAGCTCACACCGCGATTGAGGTACATATACTTCGCTAATGTGGTGGACTCAACCATGGTAGGCGAGGCGCTCTCGCTCGCGATTGAGTCCGGGCTCGTCGCCACAGACCGCCCGATTCTAGGGATCACGGAAGTTAGCGCAGAGGAACTCAAGGTCTCGGCCCGGAGTACTCCTATACTAGCGGCACAAGGTGTAAATGTCGGGCGGGCTCTGGCTGAAGCCGCGAAAGAGGTAGGAGGCAATGGCGGAGGCCATGATGTCTCGGCCGCGGCTCGGATACCACGGGAAAGGATGGACGAATTTATCGTCAAGATCGACCAAACGCTCTCGGGAGGCAGCGAATGAACTATGGAGGATGCTTATGCTAATGCGTGCGAAAGTGAGCTGCACCTATGGACGCGAGAGTATTTCGAATGCTATAGCTGTTGCACTAATACCGGACAGCCATCAAGCTCCAAAAGGTATCCAAGTAGCGACAGATGCACGAGGCACGCGAGTGGTCAGCACGATAAAGCTTGACGGCAAAATTGAAACTCTCTTGGCAACGCTCGACGACTTGCTAGCGTGCACTTCTACCGCTGAGAGCATCCTGTAGTCGCCAATTTCTGACCTATTTTTTCGGCCCCCATGTATGGTACCAATGCGGGCGGAACTAGGATTGAGCCGTCCCTCTGCTGATAGTTTTCTAGGATAGATATCAAAACCCTTTCAGTGGCCACCAGTGTGCTATTTATGGTGTGAACAAATTTTGAAGGTTCACCAGTTTTGTCTCTATATCGTATGTTTGATCTGACGGCTTGGTATGAAGTGCAATTGCTGCATGACGCCGCCTCTCGATATTTTCCCTGACCGGGCAGCCAAGTTTCAAGGTCGTATTTTTTCGCCGCTACCGTCCCCATGTCGCCGCTGCAGACGCTTACTATTCTGTAAGGCAGCCCGAGTTTTTGGAATATCTCTTCAGCGTTGGTAATCAATTCCTCGTGCCTCTTCCATGAGTCCTCAGGTTTACAGAAGATGAATTGCTCGACTTTCTCAAACTGATGAACCCGAAATATCCCTTTAGTATCTCTGCCGTGTGTTCCGGCCTCCTTCCTAAAACAGGGGCTCACCCCGCCATACCTAATCGGCAAGCTCTTTCCATCCAATGTCTCATTCATGTGTAACGCCAGCAGCGCGTGCTCAGAAGTAGCCAGCATGTAGAGGTCTTCCCCCTCGATTTTGTAGATGGTATCCTCGAAATCGGACAAAGCGACCGCACCCTCAAGTGGTTTCCTCTTTAGCATGTAAGGCGGCTGAAATAGAGCAAACCCCTTTCTTGTGATAAAATCGAGTGCAAATTTTATTACGGCATAGTTTAACTGAACAAGTTCTCCCTTTAGGTAATAGAACCTCGCGCCCGCCACCCTAGCAGCTCGCTCAAGGTCAACTAGGTCGAGGTTCAATGCGAGATCGATGTGATCTTTTGGTGTGAAGTCAAATTTGGGTATCTCGCCCCACCTTCTTATTTCAACGTTGTCGTTTTCGTCCTTGCCTACCGGCACTGACTCGTGCATTAAATTTGGAAGATTAAGGAGTATATGGTCAATTTTTTTTCTGTAGCCCTGCACTTTTTGTTCGAGACTTTTTATTTTTTGTGGGATTTTTTTCGCTTCTTTAGTTTTCTCCGTTACATCCTTGTTCTCTTTTTTAAGCCTTGCTATTTCCGCAGTGATTTTATTGCGCTTTTCCCTCAATTTATTTGTTTCTAGTGCCAACTTTCTCCAATTTTCATCGTATTTCAGTAGATTGTCGACCCACTTTACTTTGGCTAGATCTCCTTTGGCTAGATCTCCCCGCTTGACCAAATCTGCTTTTACGAGGTCAGGATTTTTGCGCACAAATTTTACATCAAGCATTGCCAAACCTCACCGAATAAATTTTGTTCCTAATCTAAAAGTCTTTGTAAACATCCATTTTAGCAAAAATTTTTTGAAAACTAACTATTTAAGTTCATTAAGAGAGAAAGGCACTGAAAACAGTTTATAAACAATAGATGGTGGGATTATGGAAGAAAAGAAACGGGCCGTAAAGAAGTCTTGGCGGGAGAAAGGGTGGTACGACATCATCGCTCCCCCAATGTTCGGCAACGCAAAGATAGGTGAAACTCTCGCCTCCGACTCGAGTCAGCTTATCGGGCGGGTCTTCGAGACTACACTGGGTGACCTAATCGAGGACTTCTCGAAGTCTCACATCAAACTATACTTCCAAGTTAAGGGCGTCGAGGAGGGCCGCGCGCTCACCAGTTTCATAAGTCACGACATGGCCCGCGATTACATCCGGAGCCAGATTCGACGGCGGGCGACACGCATCAGCGACATCTCAACCGTGACGACCCAAGACGGCTACAGGCTTAGGGTTAGCGCTATTATCACAACACTCCGCCGTGTCCAGAGCTCGCAGCTCGAAGCAATCCGCAAGGACATGCGGAAAGTTGTCGCAGCCCGCGCCGGGGAGCGGACGTTCGACCAGTTCGTGCAGGAGGTCGTGCTGGGGAAGCTCTCTGCCGACCTCTACAAGGAAGCAAAGAAATACTGTCCGGTTAAGCGAGTCGAGGTCTGGAAGACGAAGGTGCTGGCCGGGCCAGCGTAGTAGTCGATTTTCATGCGCAAGCTCTTTGGTACCTCTGGCGTTCGAGGCGTGGTGGGAGACCAACTTACTCCTGAGCTTGCGCTCGATCTCGGCCTAGCGCTTGCAACTTATCTTGGTGGCAAAGGCAGCGTCGCTCTCGGCAAAGATCCCCGCACCTCCAGCGACATGATTGAGAGCTGCGTAACATCAGGGTTGCTTTCAGGGGGTTGTGATGTTATGAAACTAGGTGTAGTCCCAACTCCTGCCGTGAGCTTCGCGGTGCGGCAGTTTAGGGCCAAAGCCGGCATCATGATCACCGCTTCGCACAACCCGCCCGAGTATAACGGGATCAAGTTCTGGGGTAGCGATGGGATGGCGTACACCCCCGAACAGGAAGAAGCGATCGAGCGAATTTACTCCGGCAAGCAAATGAAGCCTACCGCTTGGGACCGGATAGGCAAAGTCGAGGCGATTGATGTTCTGCCGGGCTACATCGACGAGATTGTGGGCACTGTCAAGCTAAAGCGGAGCTACAAAGTCGTGGTCGACTGCGGCAATGGAGCGGGCTCCGTGGTAACGCCCTACTTGCTTCGAAAGCTGGGTTGCAAAGTGGTGACGTTGAACTCGCAACTCGACGGCTTCTTCCCTGGTCGCGGGCTCGAGCCCTCACCCGAGAATCTGGGGGAGCTCTGCAGCGTGGTGAAATCAATTGGCGCCGATCTCGGCATCGCGCACGATGGTGATGCGGATCGAGCCGCCGCTGTCGACGAGCTTGGGAGGGTTGCGCAGCCCGACAAGCTCTTAGGGTTAATCTCGGCTCACCAGATCAGGCGAAAGAAGGAAGTCGTGGTAACGACCGTTGATGCTTCGAGCGTCGTTGATGATTGCGTTGCTGAGCGAGGCGGCAAAGTAGTGCGCACGCGTGTTGGCGACGTCAGCGTGGCGACAGCAATTAAAAAACACAAAGCAGTCTTCGGCGGGGAGCCCAGCGGCGCTTGGATCTTTCCCCGCGTTCACCTTGCGCCAGACGGGCCTCTCGCGACGATTAAAATTTTGGAACTACTCGATTCAACTGGTAAGAAACTTTCCGAATTGCTCGATATGCTGCCAGAGTATCCGACGGTGAGGGAAAAGGTGGCATGCCCCAACGAGAAAAAGGCGGACGTGATGAAAAAATTCAAGATTCACGCAAAGCGAGAGTTTCTGAGCGTCAAGAGAATCCTCACCATCGATGGCGTCAGGCTCGAGTTCGAGAGCGGTTGGGTGCTCGTCAGGCCTTCAGGAACCGAGCCATACATCCGCGTGACCGTGGAGGGTAAGACCCCGACGCGAGCGAAGGAAATCGGCAGAAAGGCGGCAAAAATATTGAAAGACGCCATGCGAGACTAACTTTTAACTTAGCTTTATCACGAAGCTCTCACGTGAACAAGATTCTTCTACTACTATACACGGTCCTGAAATGACACAAAAGTTTCGCAAAGCCACGATGGAAAGTGCACGACCGTGAACTATCGCTTATAAGTAATTTATCATGTTTTTATTAACCTAACATCAACTAACATTTGGGATGGCGGTGAAAGCAATCGTCCTTGCAGCGGGCCTTGGAACTAGAATGCGCCCGCTTACTTTCACGAAGCCAAAATTTCTGCTTCCGGTAGCTGGGAAGCCCGCCCTCGATCACGTGCTTCTGCTCCTGAGGAATGCTGGCATCAACGAAATTGCGATGATTGTAGGTTACGGGCGAGAGCAAATTATCGAGCGCTATGGCGATGGCTCAGGGCTTGGGGTGAAGCTCAAGTACTTACATCAAAAGAAGTTACTCGGCACCGCGAACGCCGTTTCGCTTGCTAAGGATTTCGTGAATGGAGAGAGTTTTATCGCGATAAATGGCGACACCCTGATTGACCAAGAGTCGCTCAACGCTCTCCTGAAACGCTACGAAAAACTGGCTTCAAACAAAAATTTTGGCGGGATTATGGCAACCATCGAGGTCGATGAACCCGAGCAGTTCGGGATAGTTTTTGTGAAGGGAGGAAAAGTCAGCGAGATAGTTGAGAAGCCGAAGCGGGTCAAGAGCAGGTTAGCGAACGCGGGCATGTACATTTTCAATCCCACAATATTTGAGGCAATCAAGGCGACGAAGAAATCCAAGCGGGGGGAGTACGAGCTAACAGCATCAATGCAAATTTTGGTCAACAGTGGTAAGGCTATCTACACCTCGCCACTCAATTTATGGGCTGACATCGGTAGGCCCTGGGATTTGCTGGTGGCGAACGATTACTTCTTGCGAGGGCAACGCGGCGAGATACACGGTGAGGTTGAGGGGGGCGCTTATATCGAAGACAACGTTTACATCGGAGAGGGCTCGCGAATTCGATCCGGCTCCTACATCTTGGGACCAACCTACATCGGCAAGGATTGCGACATCGGGCCTAATTGTTTCATAAGACCGTGTACGAGTATAGGCGATAAAGTAAGAATCGGCAACGCGGTCGAGGTAAAGAACAGCATCGTCATGGATTACACGCACATCGGGCACCTCTCGTACGCGGGTGACAGCGTTATCGGAAGTCACTGCAACCTCGGAGCGGGAACAACCATCGCAAATCTGCGTTTGGACGAGAAGCCTATTAAGATGAAAGTCGGCGGTAAGGTGATCAGCAGCGGTAGGCGGAAGCTGGGTACGATAATCGCCGACAATGTCAAAACAGGCATCAACTGTACGATAAACGTCGGAGTGAAAATCGGTCCAGATTCAGCGGTTGGGCCAGGAGCGGTAGTTTACAAGGATGTTCCTCCAAATACGATTATATACGTGAAACCCATCGTGGAGAAAAGGAAGTGGAAACCCGAGTAGGTTTTAACATGGGCGAGCTCACCCGCAAAGGATTCCGGAAGAGATATCCGAACCTAGCTGAAGAGTTGGGCGGGGTCGGAACAGTCGAAATTCAAGCTGTTCGAACTAGTGCAAAAGAGGCTGAGAAGGCATCACACAGCTTGCATGGTTACGAGCCAACTGCCGTCGATTTCATCCGACGCTGCGAAAACGATGCCCAAGCGCTTGAGATAATAAACTTCCTTGAGAAGAACGGAAAAATCGAGCCTGATTATGCACGGCATTTGCGCGCCCAGTTGGCCGAGCGTGGACTACAGAGCTTCGGCAAGCGAAGGAAGTCCGGCTGCTACTGGTGCAGCGAGTAGGGTTAAGCATGCTTGAATTGGGTCTCGTAGGTAAACCAAATACAGGCAAGACCACCTTTTTCAACGCCGCAACGCTTGCGGATGCTCCAGTGGCAGGTTACCCCTTTACAACAATCGATGCTAATGTCGGCGTCACCTACGTGCGAAGCCCGTGCCCCTGCCGCGAGTTCAAGGTGACCTGTACCCCCAAAAATTCGAAGTGCGTTGATGGGGTCCGGTACGTGCCCATCCGGATGATCGATGTCGCTGGCTTGGTAGAGGGGGCTTACATGGGGCGGGGCTTGGGCAATCGCTTCCTCGACAACCTTCGGATGGCAGCCGCACTAGTCCACATTATCGACGCAGCCGGAGCAACCGACGCTGAGGGCAAACCTTGCCCGCCAAGTACCCACGATCCCGTTCAGGACATAGATTTCCTCGAAGTTGAAATCGCGGCATGGCTGCGGAGCCTGCTCGTGAAAGATTGGCCGAAATTCGCGCGCAGGGCGAAGTACGAGGAGCTCGACTTGGTTAAGGAGATAGCCGGGCGCCTGAGCGGGCTTGGGATAAAGGAAAATCATATTGTCCAAGCATTTCGGCAGGCAGACGTGGATCGTTCGAACCCAGAAAAATGGACGGATGATGATTTGCTCCGATTCGTGGCAGAAGTTCGGAAGGCGAGTAAGCCCATTTTGATCGCCGCGAACAAAGCCGATGTGCCTGAGACCGAGCTGAATATCGAGCGTTTGCGCCAGAGGGGGTACATCGTGGTCCCGACTTGCTCCGAAGCCGAACTCATTCTGCGGCGCGGGAGCGAGAAGGGGCTTATAAGCTACGAGCCGGGCAACGACGATTTCGAGGTTCTCAAACCGGAGGAGCTGAACGCGCAGCAAAAAAAGGCGCTTGAAATGACCCGTGCGCTTTTGAAAAAGCGGGGCTCGACGGGCGTCCAACAGGTGGTAGATAAGGCAATCTATGAACTGCTAAATCTAATCGTGATTTACCCCGTCGACGATGAGCACAAACTCACGGACAAGAAGGGCAACGTGCTTCCTGATACATACCTTGTTCCGAAAGGTACGACTGCCCGCGAGTTTGCCTACATAATCCACACCGACCTCGGGGAGTCTTTCATCCACGCGATAGATGCTCGAACGAAGCGAAGACTGGGTGAGGATTACGAGCTCAAGGAGAGGGATGTGATTAGGATAGTCGCGGCGAAGGGAAGGTGAGCCGTTGAAAGTCGTCCTCATTAATCCAAACACCGGACGAGCCGAGCGTATAGAGAACGAAGCGGCGTGGCCCCCGCTGGGCTTGCTTTACCTAGGGGCGGTGCTAGAAAAATCCGGACACGAAGTCAAAGTCATCGACAACGCACGAATCCAGTTGCCGGTCGATAAAATCGTCGAGCGGGTGAAACGGGAGAATCCGAGAGTGCTTGGAGTAAGTACTCTCACTCCAACCTTCACGCAGGGCATAAAAATAGCGAGCGCCATCAAGGCTGAACTCCCAGATTTAAAAATAATTTTCGGGAACTATCACGCCACTTTTACCTATGAGAGACTGCTGACGAAGTACCCCTTCGTTGACTACGTCGTGCTAGGCGAGGGCGAGCAAATCTTTTTGGAACTCATCAACGCTCTGGAGAGAAACGAGGAAATAAAGAAAATAAAAGGAATAGCCTTCAGACACGACGGCGGGGTAGTCAAAACGCCGCCGAGACCTTTCATCCAAAATCTCGACGAGCTCCCCCTACCTGACCGAACGCTGTTGGAGCAGGAGTATCACTCCGAAGTGGTTGGGATGCTGGGGAGTAGCGGAAAGTTCACCACTGTGCTGACCTCACGGGGTTGCCCTTACAACTGCAGATACTGCGCTTGCTCGGCCTTCTCCTTGCGGAAAGTCAGGTTCAGATCTCCAAAATCCGTGGTAGCTGAGATGGGGCTGTTGCAGATGGAGGGTTACGAGGAAGTTGGATTCGTTGATGACAATTTGCTCTTGGACCGACATAGGATGGAAAAAATTTGTGACCTGTTGAAGGAGAATGGAATCAAGCTCACCCTTTGGGCAGAGGGGAGGGTTGATCAAGCATCGCGCGAGGTGCTGCGCAATTTCGCGCGCGTTGGCTGCAAGACGATTTATTTCGGAGTGGAGAGTGGCAACCAGAAAGTCTTGAACTATTACGGGAAAAACATCTCGCCGGAACTCAGCCGAAAAGCCATGCGTAACTGTAAGGAGGCGGGCATCGAGAACATCATAGGCTCCTTTATCTTGGGCGCCCCAATCGAAACTAGGGAAGATGTCCAGCGAACCTTAGATTTCGCCTTAAACTTGAAAGGCATGGACTTCCCACAGATGAATGTCCTCATGCTCTCACCAGGAATGGATCTATGGGACACAGCGGTGCGTGAGGGGTACCTTGATGAAGAGAAGTATTGGGAGGATGCGGTTACTGCGATCAATGTTTTTCCGTCCCATTTGAAAGAAGAGGAACTCAGCAGGATGATTGACCGCTTCTACTCAAAGTTCATCAAGCGGCCGACTTTCTGGATTCCGCAAATCCTGAAGACCGTGCAAAGCAAGTACCGCATGAAAATTCTTTTGGCTAACCTCAAGTCCAGAACTAGTTTTAGGGAAACTGTCCGACAACTCACCGGCGGATGAAGCAACCCGCGCAGATATAAGTCAGCTTCGCTTAATTTCTTCGAGCATATGAGAGGAAGTGGTATGGCGAAAATCTTAGTTACTGACCCCATCCACGAAGATGGTCTTAAGGCACTGCGTGAGTTCGCAGAGGTTGAGGTGGCCACTGGCCTGAAGCCGGCCGATCTACTCGAGAAAGTTAAGGAGTACGATGTGCTGGTGGTGCGAAGCGCGACTAAAGTAACGAAGGATGTAATCGATGCAGGCAAACAGCTCGGGATAATCGCACGAGCAGGGGTAGGGCTTGACAACGTAGATGTCAAAGCCGCCGAAAAGCGAGGGATCAAGGTACTCAACTCTCCAGAAGCTCCAACCATCGCGGTCGCGGAACTCGTGCTCGGACACATGTTGTCATTTGCAAGGCATCTCCCGCGTGCGGACTCAAGCACTAAAGCGGGACGATGGGAGAAGTCTCAACTCATGGGTACCGAATTAAGGGGTAAAACGCTTGGCATAGTAGGCACAGGGAAAATAGGTAGGGCGGTGGGCTACAGGGCAAAGGCATTTCTGATGGAGTTGCTCCTATATGACGTTGCCAAAAACCAGGAGTTCGCCGAGCGGACGGGAGCGAAGTACGTCGATTTAAACACGTTGTTTCAAGAATCGGATTTCGTTACCCTACACGTACCACTGATGCCTGAGGCCAAACATATGGTCGGAAAACGTGAACTCGAACTCATGAAACCGACCGCAGTGTTGATAAACACCTCGCGTGGCGGAATCGTCGATGAAGCGGCGCTGATTGAAGCGTTGAAGGACAAAAAAATTGCGGGGGCTTGCTTGGATGTCTACGGGCAGGAGCCGCCCCGTGATAGCCCATTGCTTGAGCTACCGAACGTCGTGCTCACGCCACACCTCGGAGCTTCAACACGCGAGGCGCAGCGAGATGCGGCGATGATTATAGTCCAGAAGATAAAAGATACACTTGTCCAGTAGGGGTGTCATAATGTACAGGTACTTGAGAAATGGATCGGCAGAATTGAGCAAACTTATGCGCAGCCGAATGCGCGAGTGGCGGCGCGGACCAGCGATAGTGCGTGTCGAGCACCCAACTAGGCTAAATCGAGCTCGCGCGCTGGGATACAAGGCGAAGCAAGGCGTCATCGTCGTTCGGGCTCGGGTGCGGAAAGGCGGTAGACACAAGGTGCGGCCACGACATGGGCGCCGACCAAAGCGCATGGGAATTCGTAAGCTCGTCCCCAAGAAGAGCATCCAGCTGATTGCAGAGGAGCGAGCGGCCCGGAAGTACCCTAATTTAGAGGTTCTGAACTCCTACCCGCTCGGCCCCGACGGCACCCACGAGTATTTTGAGGTCATCATGCTCGACCCGAACCACCCTGCGATCCTGAGCGATTCTCAACTCAGATGGGTGGCCGAGAAAGCGCATCGTGGGCGAGTTTACAGGGGTTTGACGAGAGCCGGGCGAAAGGCGCGTGGGCTGCTCCGCAAGGGCAAGGGTGCAGAGAAAGTCAGGCCGAGCGTTCGGGCCCGCCGGCGTGGCTGAAGTGATTGGGAATGGGATTTCCGCTCAGGAGCGCGGTTGTTAGCACATTTGCGCATGCCACCGAGGCCGAAGAACGAGTTTTAGATGCCCTTAGGATTTTGTTGCCCGAAGAGATTGAGATCCGCCGATTGAGGCTTAAAGGCCACCATGGCAACCCCATCGTGAGCCTCGAGGCGCGGATTGAGCGCAAGGAGACTCGAGAGCTCTGGCAAAGAATCCTAAACAAGCTACGCGGAGGAGAGTTCGAAAAAATTGCTATGGTCGCACCGGGCAGAATCGATAAGACATGCCATCTACACCTAAGGTTCGATAAACAGCTGGCCTATGCAGGGGGGCTCGCGCTGACCGAGGGTGGCGATGTTATCCACCTCAGACTGAAGGTCGCGGCTTACCCTGCCAAACGAAAAGTCGCGGTTGACTTAGTCAAGAAATTTTTGCAGACAAAATAACTCACAAATTTTTAAAAACGAATCTATCCAAGATAATATGTAGGCAAAAGAGATGCCTGTGCTTAGATTGCAAACACGTTGACTACCGCCAAGGAATGCTAACTTCGTCGACTCTCCACCTCTGATTCACTACTGTGTCTTCGAGATTTTGTCTCACACCGTGTGTATACGCTAAGATACCTGTCCAACCTATCATAGCCCCGTTATCGGCACATAACTCCATTGGTGGAACGAAAAATTTTGCGTGGTGCTCCTTCGCCATGAGTTTAAGCATCTCTCTTAACCTCTTATTTGCCGCGACCCCGCCAGTTAGCATGACCTCGCGTTTTTCGGTGTGCGCAACCGCTCGCTCAGTCACCTCCACGAGAGCAGCGAATGCCGTTTCCTGCAGGCTGTAGCAGAGATCTCGAACATCGGCTCCAGCACGGTGCTTGCGGACTGTTTCGGTCATCAACCCTGAGAAAGACAGGTCCATCCCCTTAACCACGTAAGGCAGCAAAACGTAGCGCTTACCCTCGCGCGCGAGCCGCTCGACGTTAGGCCCGCCGGGATGGGGCAATCCAACCTCCCGCGCGAAGACATCGAGGCAATTGCCAACGGGGATATCGAGTGTTTCTCCAAAAACACGATAGCGCCCTGCGTCGAAGGCGATTACTTGAGTGTTCCCCCCGCTGACGTAAAGAGTGACGGGATCTTTAGCGTGCGCTACCAAGCGGCCGATCTCAACATGGGCAATGCAATGATTTATCCCTAAAATCGGGATATTATGGAACGCTGCCAAAGCCCTCGCAGCCGTAGCAGCCGTGCGGAGACAGGGGCCCAAACCCGGCCCTAAAGAAAACGCAATCAAATCGATATTTTCAATGCCCACCCCTGCTGTTTTCAACGCGTCACTTAATACCGCACGAGCGTTTGCTGTGTGAAATTGTGCAGCTTCTCTGGGGTGAATGCCGCCCTTTGGGGGTGTGTAAACTCTTGAAGTGTTGGCTAAGATTTTCCCCTTAGAGTTAACGATGCCTACGCCGAAAGTATGCGCCGTACCTTCGATGCCAAGACAAAGCATACTTGAACCCAACTTTACTAGCACGCTCGACCAAAAAGTTTTCAGTTTTTGACCTAGCTGCCGCTGAACCAAGCAAAAAATGCCAAAGTCCAGAGTTAATAAGTTTACTCTGTAACGACTTCAGCTGTCGCAAATCTTTGTCGCACTGCAGTTATGCGAACTTTTACCTCATCCCCGGGATTTGTGCCGGGTACGAAGACCACGAAGCCTTGAATGCACTCAATCTTCACGTCTTGAATGTCGCCAACGTTCACCGGAGCAGGTGGTCCTCCTCGCTCTCTAGGTCTGTACACTCTTTTCAACTCCTTTTTATTACAACCTAACGTGGGGGACTATACTTATAAATTTGCGTGGGAATGATTTTTATTAACATTAATGTTTAACTAAAAGAAAATTTTTAATCATATTAGTTAAATAAAAAGAGGAAACATGCTTATGGAAAGCATAGGTACAAAAAAAACCATTATTGTTCCAGCGACGATTGCCGTTGTCTTAGGTGTACTCATATTTTCTATGGGAGGGAAACCTGTGTTGAAAATTTATCACGCCGGCAGCCTCACAATACCCCTTGAGAAAATTGAAATGCAATTCGAAAGCTCTTACGATGTAGACTTGCAGCTCGAACCTCATGGAAGTGCAGAAGCCATTAGCCAGATAACCGAACTTCATAAAGCTGCGGACATCCTCGTTTCGGCGGACTATTCATTGATCCCCAAAATGATGTTTCCTGAATATGCGGATTGGTATATCCAGTTTGCACGTAATGAAATTGTGCTCGTCTATACATCCGATAGTAATTATGCAGATGAGATTAACGAGAACAATTGGTATGATATCCTTAATAGAACTGGCGTGAAGTTTGGATTCAGCAACCCCAACCTTGATCCCTGTGGATATCGCACGGTAATGGTTTTGCAGCTCGCAGAAATTTATTATAATAATTCCACAATTTTTGATGATTTAATCGTGGGCAATACCAACGTCGGGACGATTGAGGAAAATGGCAATTATCTAATCCAGGTGCCAGAGGACTTAAATCCAAATACCGATAAGCTGGAGATCTCAGATAAATCGGTGAGCCTACTTATCAAGTTGGAAGCGCATAGCATCGACTACGCATTTGAATATAGAAGCGTCGCAGCCCAACATGGATTTAAATTTGTAGAGCTCTCCGATGGAATCAATCTAACCAGCACAGACTACGAAAACATCTATAAACAAGTTAAAGTGCGGCTTGCGAACGGCAAAGTGCTTACCGCCGAGCCTATCGTCTATGGGATAACTATACCCAAGAATACGCCGAATGAGGATTTGGCAATCGAGTTCATAACATTATTGATAACTGAGTATGGACAAGAAGTTTTTGAGAATTGTGGTCAGCCCCCGATAGTTCCCGCCATAGCGAGCGATGTTAATAAACTGCCAGAAAATCTTCAACCATTGGTGATACAGTGAAGATTGGGAAAATAACCGCTTTATTCGTCGCGCTTGGGATTCTCATTGTGGCTGTTCTCGCTCTTCCAATAGCTAATATTTTTTTCAGACAATTTGCATTTGACCTAACCGGATTTCTCAGCGCCATCACTAACCAAGAGGTTCTAAAGGCGGTGGGGCTGAGCTGTTTCTCGGCATTCCTTGCGGTAATGGTGGCGTTTGTGTTCGGCGTCCCCCTAGCTTATTTGTTAGCGAGAAAGGACTTTAGAGGAAAAACACTCATCGAAGGGATAATAGACCTCCCCATGGCGATACCTCATGTCGTCGCCGGCATCATGTTGTTGACAGTTTTTGGATTAAACGGATTAATTGGCGGGCCAGTCTCATCTTTTCTTAGGTTTGAAGGCGCTCTCCCCGGGGTTGTAATCGCGATGTTATTCGTCTCCGCGCCATTCCTCATCAACTCCGCTAAGAAGGGATTCCAAAACGTTGATCCCCGTCTAGAAAAGGTAGCACGATCCCTAGGCGCTACGGAATGGGGAGCCTTCCGAAAAGTGGCATTTCCGCTCGCATTTCCCCAGATATTCAGCGGAGCGATAATGAGTTGGGCACGCGCAATAAGCGAGTTCGCAGCGGTAATCATGCTCGTTGGATTTTTTCCAATGATTGCCCCGGGGATGATTTGGAGCCGATTTTACAGCCTAGGGCTTTATGAAGGAATGCGCGTCGCGGTAATACTTCTCCTGATTACATTATCAGTATTCGTGGGACTAAAATATCTACAGAGGCGATTGTATGCTGAGCATTAAGGATTTATCGAAAAAATGGGCCGATTTTTCGTTGACGAACATAAACCTGGATGTCAAAGAACGGGAGTACTTCACCGTGCTGGGTCCAACGGGGGCCGGAAAAACCCTCGTGCTTGAGTTAATCGCTGGGTTTCACCGTCCCGATCTAGGTGAAATCTGGATAAACGATAAAAACATGACAGACGTCCCTCCTGAGCAAAGGAGAGTAGGCTTCGTTTACCAAGACTATTCGTTGTTTCCTCACCTGAATGTTGAAGAGAATGTTAAGTTCGGGTTAAGGTTGAAAAAAATCCCGAAACCTGAAATCGATAAAAAAATGCGGCGCGCCATGAGTTTGCTTGGTCTCGCTCACCTGTCTAAACGACTACCCAAAACACTGAGTGGCGGAGAACAACAGAAGGTGGCTTTAGCTAGGGCGATCGTGCTTGATCCAGACGTTTTACTCTTGGATGAACCATTGAGCGCGTTGGATGCACAGACGCAGGAGAAGTTAAGGGGGGAGTTAAAGGACTTCCACGAGAAATCCGGCATCACCACGATTCATGTCACTCATGATCATGTCGAAGCGATTCTGTTGGGTGACCGGATAGGCATCTTGAGCGATGGAAAACTCATTCAAGTGGGGAAACCAGACGAAATATTTCGAAAACCAAAATCGGAATTCGTTGCAAAATTTGTTGGAGTTGAAAATATTTTTTCAGGAAAATCAAAGCTAAAAAAAGGTCTCGCTAGGATAGATATCGGAAATTTGTTGATTGAAGCTGTGACGCAAAAAGAAGGTAAAGTTAAAGTTTGCATCCGACCCGAAGACATTCTTCTATCAAAAAGACCAATCAAATCAAGCGGAAGAAACATGCTGAAGGGTAAGATAACTGAGATCTCCGACCGAGGCACAACTGTAAGGTTAAAAGTAGATGTCGGACGCGAACTAGTGGTAATTATCACCAAAAGATCTTTTCTAGACATGAAGTTAAAAATCGGCTCCGGAGTTTACGTTGCATTTAAAGCGTCTTCAATACACGTGATTTAATAAACAGCTTTTGTTTCGGCTGCGCCGAACATTTAAACAACAACTCAATTATGTATAGTTGGCGAGTCGATGTTTCTCCGCAAAATCTTCGGCAGAAAACCAAAAGCGCCTGAACCTCAAGTTGAAAAATTATCAGTAGATTCTCTTGAAGGGCGAGTAGACAAACTCAAGCAGGAAAAGCTCTCGGAGGCCCAATCCAAATTAAATACCATGCTCGACAGGCTATCCGAAGAGCGGGGAGCACTTTTAAAGGACTTAAAAACCTTTTCCGAGGCCGAACCTGCCGAAGAAGTTTATCCAGGATTGCGCAAGACGGCGCTCGAGGCCCGAAGGCTCCTAACTGACAAGCTAACCCGCGCGGTCACTGATATCGAGCGGCGGGGGGAATTCTCGACCAACAACCTCGCGATACTAAGTGGCAAGTTGACGAAAATGGTGAACCTTACAACTGACGCACTCGTCACCCACAGCCGCTATGTCCGAGCATTGTTCGGATCTCACTTTAACGCGATCGAGTTACGCCTTCGACGGTTGCATGGATTGGTCAGGGAGGTCAATGTTCTCATCGAAGGAACCCTCCGAGAAATGCGCTCGCTAGACTTAATCTCCTCGAAAATCTCATCGCGAAAGGAGATCCTGAACCGAATTGAGGATATGCGGACTAATGCAAAATCATTGGAAAGTCAG
>Ga0111210_130_pt1 | contig 15948 bp, 19 predicted proteins | sample DeeMarSWOR152_54_FD_80399 | JGI IMG/M metagenome (GOLD analysis project Ga0111210, IMG submission 80399) | Hadesarchaea archaeon DG-33 | reverse complement strand
TCCAGTCATCTGGCGCGGCCCCATGAAGATGGGCGCGATCAGGCAGTTTCTGGCGGACGTAGCATGGGGCAACCTAGATTTTCTGCTTGTAGATGTACCTCCAGGCACTGGCGATGAACCCCTTAGCTTGATGCAGTTGTTGCCCGGCATCGACGGCGTTATTATTGTGACTGCTCCTTCTGAGGTTTCCCAAATCGTCGTCAAGAGGGCCGTCGGATTTACAAGAGAGTTGCACGTACCTGTGCTGGGCATAGTTGAAAACATGAGTGGGTTCGTTTGTCCAAAGTGCGGGGCAGAAGTTGATATTTTTGGAAGCGGAGGAGGTCAAAAAATAGCGGGAGAACTTGGAGTACCGTTCCTCGATAGGATTCCAATCGATTCAAAGATATGCGAGGATTCAGACAGAGGGACACCATTCATCGTCGAGCATGCAGAAACTCCTGCTGCCAAAGCTTTCATGCGAGTTGTGGATAAAGTGGAGGAATTTTTAAAACAACAGGGCGCACGAGCTTGATCATTGATGAGTTGTTGAATCTTATCACAAAACAAAGGGTCCACCTAGAGAATCTGAAATTCTCGAGAATATGCGTAGGTATCTGTTGCACCGCCGCCATGATCGAAAATGGTTATGAAAAAGACTAAAGGCGCACACCTCGCGCTATAGCACAAAAATCGCTGCGGCGAAGACCGTTGACCACATTCCCTCCTTCACCAAGGCGGTCTGCGTCATGTTTGTAGTCCTTACGATCTTTCGAGAAATCTTCCATATCTGTTTGCATAGAAGCCGCCAAGTCTTCCGCGTAATCGCCGGCTTCTTCCGCTGTTTGCCCGTAGGCATCATGCTCGCTGATATACCCGTAAGTGTTTTTGTCTGCTGGAAGAGCGCAACCTATGCTTGCGGATATTAGCCTCCTCCGCTCGTTGCTGCAGCATTTTCCGAAAACACCGAAAATAATTTGCCCATCGCGCAGGTGGCTCAAACCCTTTTCCCGGGTTATCATTTTGCACCCTGGAGGAATTTTTCCCGGTCGTGCCCGACTCCACGGGTGAGGAATAAATATCTTGGCAGGAAGTCCATTTCATCTACCTCGATTTCTTCTAGGTTGAATTCTAAATCTTTATTATTAACCTTTTGGCTACTGCCACATCTTTGGATTAGAACTTCTTTAAATTTAGGGAACCCCTAAAATATACAGGGAGATGTGTTATGAGCGCCGAACTAAGCGTAACTGAGAATGAAGCGAAATATCTAAAATTGATATACAGAGGGCAGTGCGAGGAGTCCACCAAGGTCAGGACTACAGCCGTGGCAAAATCTCTTGGAGTTCGGCCAGCCACGGTGACCGAAGTGATTCAAAATCTTTCCGAGAAAAACCTTCTCTGGCACAGGCGCTACCATGGCGTTGAACTGACTAAAGAGGGCATAGCAGAGGCCCAGAAGCTGCTGAGAAAGCACAGGATTTTGGAGATTCTCTTTACGGATCTCCTTAAGTACAATGCCCAAAGGGCTTGCAACGAGGCTTCTAAGTTGGATTACCGTGCTTCAAGGAGCCTCATCAACGCCATTTGCAAGGCCTACGGGCATCCAGAAATCTGTCCATGCAAAAAGGTTATCTTCAGCGATCCAAAATGCAAGAAAAAATAAATGGAAGGTGAAACAATTGAGTTTACTAAAGCAAATCGTTTACGAACTCAAGAGACACGCTCCCTTCACGGCATTTGGAGCTCTTACTGGAGTGATTCTCATGGGCATTATGATCCTTGTTGGGTTTTCTTACGAAACCCCTCATATAATTTTCCACGTTTTGCACCCCCTTCACATCGTATTGAGCGCGCTCGTAACTACTGCTATGTACAGACGATATCGTGGTGGCGTCGCGGTGGCAGTGGGAATCGGTTTCGTCGGATCAATCGCAATATGTTCGACAAGCGATATAGTTTTTCCTTATATTGGGGGAGTATTGCTTGGGCTCCCCATAACTCTTCACGTATGTTTCATCGAACACACATGGCTCATAACCCTCTCAGCGCTTGCTGGCATCGCAATCGGACTGTTGTGGTCTCGGACAAGGTTTCCACACGCCGGGCACGTGTTGTTGAGCACTTATTCATCGCTATTTTATTTCACGACATTTGGGGCGCCGGCGGACTGGATCCCGCTATTGCCGCTCATTTTTCCGATACTCTTCATAGCGGTGTGGGTTCCGTGCTGTGTGAGTGATATTGTTTTTCCCCTTCTGTTCGTAAGGAAGAGGGGAGGAAGGCGGAGGCTTTAATGTGGACGAGCTAGATAAAATACGTAAGAGAAAATTGAAAGAGCTGGAGGAGAAATATTTGGGAAAAAAAGGGGTAATCGACAAACCCATTCAGGTCACGGACCAGACGTTTGAAGACACGATTAGGAAGTACCCTGTCATCGTGGTCGATTTTTGGGCTCAATGGTGCCCCCCCTGCCACATGGTCGCACCGGTCATCGAGGAACTGGCTAAGGACTATTCGGGGAAGGTTGTTTTTAGCAAGCTGAACGTCGGTGAGAATCGGATTACTGCGGCTAAATATGGCATAATGGCGGTTCCAACTTTGTTGATTTTCAAAAACGGTAAATTAATGGACCAAGTCACCGGGGCCTTGCCTAGGCAGCATTTGGAACAGCGGATAAAGAATATCCTCTGATGGCCCTATTTGACGGAAGGTTAAAGGAAAGATGATGGGCTGGCAAAGGTGAACCCATGGAAATAGTTTATGGTCCTGTTTCATCGTGGCGGCTTGGAAGGTCGTTGGGAGTAGATTTGATTTGCCAAGAGAAAGGAAAGGTATGCTCGCTTGACTGTATTTATTGTTCGCTGGGCAAGACCACGGAGTTGACAACCAAACGCAGGATCTTCGTCCCTACCGAGCGGGTAGCGCTAGAACTTCGGGAAGTCATGAAAGAGGTTGAGGCGGATGTCGTGACTTTTTCTGGGACGGGTGAACCAACTCTGGCTCTGAATTTGGGTGAAGCTATAAAAGTTGCGAAGGAGGTCTCGGGTCTCCCGATCGCCGTCTTGACGAACTCCTCCCTGATGAATTGGGAGGACGTGAGAAGAGATCTTGCTCAAGCAGATATTGTCATCGGGGAGTTGGACGCCCCTAACGAGGAGATTTTTAAGCGAATAAACCGCCCCCATAAGGGAATTCATCTTGCGTACACCATCGAGGGAATGAAAAAATTCCGGGAGGAGTTCAAGGGAAAATTTTCGCTTGAAGCGATGTTCGTCCCGGAGAACAAAGATTTCTCCAAAGAAATTGCGGCGATTGCGAGGACAATTAAGCCAGATGAAGTTCAGATCAATACCCCTCTCAGGCAAAGCCCCGTTAGGCCCCTGACCCCGGAGGAACTGGGTGAAATTGAAAAAGATTTCAAAGGAATGAATGCTTGCTCAGTTTACGAGGCGAAAAAAGCCGAAGTAAAAAAAGTTGTGGGGCTGAAAAAGCTGAAACAACTCAAACGGCCGAAAGCGAGGAAGGTCGGCAGTTAGACTTTTACTCCCTTAACCACGTATAGAGACGCCAGATTTTTATCACGGGTATCGAAGACTTCCTGACCTCGTATCCCTAAAAAATACTCACCAGTCATAGCGAATAATTTTGAGATGTAGCTCTCTATTTCCTTTAGATTTGTGTGTTTTATTTTTCTGAAGTATGAATCTGCTTTGTGCATGTGGGATTTGAAGTACTCCGATTCCGGATTCAATATCATGGCCACAAATTTGCCCTTAGGCTCCAAGACTCTAACCACCTCGTCCACGACCTTTTTGTAGTCGTCTAAAAACTCCAAAGTCGTCACCATGAAGGCGCCGTCAAAAGATTCCTCGGGGAAATCTAAGTGTTCTGCATCTCCGAACACAAATTTTTTACTGCTACTCTTTCTCGCTTCTTCTAACATCTCTCTCGAATTATCAAGACCAATGATGTTTAATCCGGGCAGCATTTCCTCAAAATAGCCGATCCCGCATCCGATGTCGAGGATCTTTTTTCTATCTTTCAGCTCTTTTTTCAGATAATTCGCTTCTCTAGCCAGAACTTTCCTACCAAAATCGCTTTTGTAGAATCGCACAAATTTTTTGATGTCGTTCATTCTACACCTTTTTTGTCCAGTAGGGATTTCTGAGGTCCTCGAAGGCCGATAAAGCAGCAACCGCGCCCTTGGAGCACGCTACCACAATCTGTTTAACTCCACCCGTTACATCACCCGCAGCATAAATTCTGGGGATGTTTGTCCTCTGGGTTTTGTCGGTTGTGATATAGCCCTCCTCATCAAGGGAAATTCCTATTTTCGCCGCGAGTTCGCTGTTGGGGTCCTCTCCTATCGACACGAAAACTCCTGCTACCTCGAGGTCTTTTTTAGTATTTTCCTTAGTGTTGTGTATTCGAACCCCTTTCACGAAATTATCACCTGTTATCTCCTCCACCACAGAATTCAAGCGGATATCAACTTGACCGGCGAATCTTTTTTGAAGATACTCCTCAGCCCTGAGCTCGTCCCTTCTGTGAATTAAGGTGACATCGCATCCTATACTGTCGAGATAAATTGCATCCATCGCGGCAGAGTTTCCTCCACCCACTACCGCTACTCTCTTGCCTTTGAAGAGAAAACCGTCACAGGTGGCGCAATAGGATATACCTTTTCCAAAAAATTCATTTTCTCCTTTCACGCCTAGTTTTTTGTGGGTCGTGCCGGTCGCGAGTATCAGAGCTCTTGTGGGATACTCGCCCTTCTCCGTGTGGACCAAAAAATCCTTTCCGACTTCTATGTTCTTCACAGGTTCAAATTCTCTAAGCTCAACGTATTTCGCAGCGTGTGCTTTCAATTTCTCCACGAGTTCCATGCCCCTTATCGCATCCATGCCCGGGTAGTTCTCGACCAAGGGAGCCTCTCCCGCTAGCCCTCCGGCCACCGCCTTCTCAAGTATTAAAGTCTTCAAACCGCTCCTTATACCGTATATTCCGGCGCTCAAGCCAGCAGGTCCCCCACCCACAATGATTAGCTCGTGTGGCATCGGTTTCGTCCTCCAGGTCTTATTAATCGCTTAGCCCGATTTATCCTTTCACAAACTCATTTTTTTCCATACATCTCCATGAGTGGCTATCAGCGCGGCCATACGTGCCGCTTGAGCATTTGATGGCATAACTATAATGCCGGCTTTTTCTAGTTTCTTACATTGTACAGGTAAATTTTGCGGGTCTCGAGAGGTTCCAATTACGGACGCCACCACGCTGAGGTAACCCCCCTCCCGATCAGTTATGCTCTTCGCTTCCTCAACCGCTTTGGTTAACTCATATGCTGGATCGGGGTGAGCGCCCTGCCCCAGCACGACATCGAATAAGAGTGTGGCCACCTCCCAGTCTCGCGCCTCCTTCAGGATTCGTTTGCACCTGAGATCTAAATCGATGATAGGGTGAGGTGCCCCTCGCGCAAACTCCTCCGCCTCGAAATCGACGCATGCATGGCGCTTGCTCGAGTAGGGGTCAGGCAACCGCAACCTTGGACGGAGCGGAACGTTCGAGTAAATATCGCCCACAAGTTTCTGCAAGATCACCATTGCTTCCGTGCACAACCCGCTTCCTGAAAAGAGTCCCCTAATGTACTTCTGTCCATAGCCAAATTTTGAATGCTCTCGCTCGGCCAGTGATTTGACTTCACTGGGAGGAAGCGTGAAACTGATTGTCTTTGGTTTTTCCCCACTCGCCAGCGCAACTGCTTTGGCTGCCGCGTCCTCCAACGTGGCCGCGGGCGTTACTCCAGCCTTAGAAATAAGCTTTGCATCGTCTCCAAGAAAACACACGACTGCGGGCTTCCTGATTTTGCCAACTGCATCCAGAACCAGGTGGACTACGCTAGTCGCTGGAGCCCCACCTACCAGAACGATGACCTTTGTTGCCTCGTCAGCCTCCAGAAACTTCAACGCCAAGAGCGTACCAATTCCACCGACTTTTTGCGAGAGGTCGCGAGCACCCACTCCAAGAATGTGTGAGATTCCAACATTATCGACTAAACATGAAACTTCTTGAATCCCAGTTCCGAGGGTGCCGACAATGCCCACGGGGCCTTGGCGCACCACGTTGGCGAATCCGTAACTTGCGCCCTCGACGATAGCGGTGCCGCATCCCGGGCCAAGGAGCAAGAGTCCGCGTTTAGCTGCAGTTTGCTTGAGCTCAACCTCTTCCTCCAGCGAAACACCACCACCCAAGAGCACCACATTTTTTCCGGCTTTGAAGGTATTCATTGCCTCTTGTGCGGCGGACGGGCCTGACCTAGAGATTTCGACGAACTCAGCCATTTAATCCCGCAAGAAATTGTCTGCATTAACCAAAGAGATTTTGGGTGTGACAATCCGTGCTGGGAGCCGGACCCAAATCTAGTCGAAAAACTAGTTTGCGCACGTCTATTCGAATCGTGCAAATAACTTAAGCCTTTGTGCAGATATGGGTTGGGGGTAAGCGTGCAATCAGAAAGCTATAAGCTAGGCAGGTTTTTCTTGTGTGGGCTCAAGCACAATTCAGCGTTCGTACAGTCGATCAAAAAGTTTGCGAAGGAAAAACGAGTCATGATGGCGGTCTTCACCGTAATCGGTGCGGTCAAGAAAGCAAAGCTGGCTTGCTACGACCAAGTCAAACACGAGTACCAACAAATTAAACTCGACAAGCCCCTGGAGATCGCGAGTTGTTTCGGCAACCTCTCGCTCAAGGATGGCAAACCATTTGTGCACCTTCATGCTGTGCTCGCCGACGAGACGGGCAAGACCTATGCGGGGCATCTGATTAATGCAACGGTTTTTGCGGCTGAACTTCACCTTCAAGAGTTGTTGGGTAATAAACTCGAACGGGAATACGACCAAACAACTGGCCTTGCACTGTGGGAGTTTGGGGAACAATAGGGCAAATTCGCTAATACGGTAAGATCATTGCGGATGATGCCAAATGATTATGATTACGTTGATGGCTTGGGCTCTGACTTCGCATAAATCGTCGGGTCTTTAACGCCAGCCTCCTCGAATGCGCGTTTTCTGTTTCGGCATGACTCACAGCGCCCACAATGAAGTTCGCGATTCAAGTAGCAGCTCCACGTAAGCTCAAGAGGAACCCCAAGCTCAACGGCCAGCCTTATCACTTCGGCTTTTGTCTTGTCTGCTAGCGGGTTTTTTACAGTGAGCTTGGATTCGGTACCAAGAGATACCACCGACTGTCGCTGCATACCCAGCGGCAATGGCGATCAGGATGCCATTTCTAAATGGTACGATTATGCTTTGCTCGAACTTTTCGGGCATGGGCATGTGCTCGTCAAGAAGCACAGTGGCACCAGGGCCGTAAAGCTCCTTCATAAATGAGATATCGACAACGCGGTGCTTTTTGACGCCCAGCGCCTCAGCGATTTTTTTCGCGCTTTCGATTTCTTTGGTTGCAATTTGCCCCCGCCGCCGTGGCGCTATCGATTCCTCCGGAAAGCAAACAAACTGCTTTCATTTTCCCTTTTTTTACTTACATGCTGCAGATAAAAATTCAACACCCCCAATTATGAGATCTCAAGAGAACTCAAGCTTGATTAGATTGGCATGGTTCAAGCAGTTCGAGAAGACGACTCCACAGCAAAGGTTAAACCCAAATTTTAACCATCTAAAGCAAAGAACCTCTTTAGGGTTGTTTAAATGAAGCCGAAAAAAGATAAGAAGCCTGCAGAGGATGTACTTGTTTAAGGGGAAAATTCATGATTACAGCAAAAGCGGTTATATTTGATTACGATTGCACACTGGTCGACACTCTCAAACGATTTTATGATGTCTTCAATCAACTGCTAAGAGAGCGTGGGGACAAACCATTTGGGTGGGATGAGTTTTTAAAATATTATGTTGCGGACACGCTTGATGATGTAATTACTGCACCATTCAATAAAGAACGAGAACAAAAGCTGCATGAGTTCTGGCTCGAGTTTTTGCGAAGATATCGAGCGGACGACCCGGGCAGCAAGCTGATCCCGGGCGTGAGGGAAGTTTTTCAAAAGCTCAACGACGCGGGTGTCCCTATCGCGGTCATCACGAGCTGCATCGCGCCCAAGGCTCAAATAAAAGAGGAATTGGCGAGTTTTGGACTTGATAAATTTGTGAAGGCTATCGTTACAGGGGATGATGCGATTAATGATTTAAATAAGCAGCACCACTTCTCCAAGGTCGAAATCTTAAGGCTCGCGGCCGAAAGTCTTGGATTCGACCCTAGGGACTGCGTGGTTGTGGGGGACTACTGGAATGATGTGAGGGACGGCAAAATCCTAGGCGCACGAACAGTCGCCGTGCTGACTGGCCTGATGCGGCGGGAACTCCTAGAAAAGTACGGCCCAGACGCTATCATCGAGAGCGTTCGTGACCTGCCAAAGGTTGTTAAATTTGAAACTCAAAAGTTATGAAGGTGGTTGAATGGTTCGCATTGATGGAACGAGCTTCGGGAGCATCACCGTGGATGGCAAGCACTATCTCCATGATGTTTGGATTTTAGCTGATGGTTCGATCAGAAGACGGAATCGAAACCATGAGTTCACGCTTAACGAGTTCGACTTCCTGCTCAAGGGGAAGCCGGAGCTGGTCATAGTTGGAACTGGCCAGTCAGGCTGCGTCGAAGTTGACAAAGAAGCTTCTGAATTAGCGGTGAAACAAGGTGTTAAGATAATCGATGAGATCACCCCAGATGCCCTCAAACAATACAACGAGGAGGCAAATGCAGGGCGAAAGGTGGCCGGCGCATTTCACGTCACATGCTAGGTGTCCAAATGGTGCGAGCTTTCATCGGAATCGATATCGACGAGGCGGTCAGACAGAAACTGGCGGCCGCCCAAGATCAACTTCAGACAACCGGGGGACAACTCAAGCTCGTCGAACCACCCAACATCCACGTGACGATGAAATTCCTCGGGGAGGTTTCCGAAGACAGGGTTGGTGAAATTGCTGAGGCGTTGAAAAGGGCCGCTACGGGAACAGGGCAATTCGACATCGGGGTTAAGGGCATAGGTGTCTTCCCGAACTTGCGCTACATCCGAGTCGTGTGGGCAGGAGTGGCCGAGGGACATGATGAGGTCATCGGCCTCCAGCAAGGGATAGACCGCGAGTTGAGGCCACTGGGGTTCCGCTCAGAGCGAGATTTCGTCCCCCACCTAACAATTGCCCGGGTTAAAACGGCTAAACAAAAGGAGCGGCTAGCGGCATTTATCAAAGAAATGACCGACGCAGAGTTTGGAGTGACGCGTGCTCAAGCAATTGAACTGAAACAGAGTACACTGACCCCTAAAGGGCCAATTTACAGTACGCTCGCTCGGGTAGAACTCGTAACCAAAAAAATTTAAAGCGTTACTGGGAATTAGAAGACGTTCGATTCTTGTGTCGGTATCAAGCTCCTCGGCGGACTTTGTGTATTGAAAAACTTCTTGATGATTGTATGCTTGAAAATGCTGAGCTAATGTGCTAAAATGAATAGACTTACAGGTACACATAGAACGAGCAGGAGTGTGATGAAAAGAGCCCCGATGATGGCTAAGACAAACTTCGGTTTTTTCGCCGGCGCCCTGAAACTCATAAATATCCGGGCTGGCGCCGCGAATCCCATAACTACCCAGAAGATACCTAAAATAATGAGGAAGGTACCAACCGGCGGCACCCTCACCCGCCAAAAGTTGGTAACCCCAATAAATGCCCCCCAGTATCCGACCACTATAGCTAAAATTCCTAAAATCATTATAACAATTCTTCCTCTGATTGCTTTCACCATTTTAGCCCAAGTAGATAATAAACGAGAATCTATTTAATGTTAATTTTGTTAAATTTTGAAATTGGATTAGTGTGGTAATTTGGATATCAAATCTTTCGTCAAGTTTTTCTTTTCATAATATCAATCGATTCTTCCTTAGATTCCATAAAGTATTCATAATTAATTTCTTCGTACTACCGATACCAAGGTAGGCAGCGCGTTAAATATTCGGAGATAAACGCGCGAACTTTTTCATCCCCACAAAGCTGCACGATATCTTTCCCTGTGTAAATTTGATACTCCTTTGCGATGGCCTCACCCACGTGCTTGCCGAGGGTTGCGCGTTCCTTTAATGCTTGCTCAAGTACCTCCCCCGCGTTTGGCTGTTCGCGCTTGAGTTCGAAGACTAGCCTTCCCGCCGCATTCGTGAATGGACCGGCTAACTTTTGCTTCGATTTAAGGTGGGTTTGGATGAAATCCTTGACCTCAATCGAAACCGGAGGTCCAACGTGGGCGCGAACCCGGGGAAGTTTCGCCACCGCCAGCTCGAGCAGAATGAGAGCCCGAGAATTAGACCACACATCGCTCCGCATCACCTCAAACCCAGCTCGCGCCAGCCGCGTCACGAGAGTCCGCTCAGCTTTCCGGAGCTGAGGATAGAGCACATCGGGGACGACATCAGGCGGGGAGAAAGTGACACAAAACAAGGCGGTTCCCCTATGCTTCAATGTCGCCTGAATCTGCCGTGCGCTCAGCCTCCGCGCGGGCTTGGGGAAGAAAAATCGCTCGCTCGGCCCGCGTGCAAAATCCTGGCAAGCGCGAACGAAAGTAGCGAAATTCTGCATCGAAACCGCGGCGCCCACGTTTCGGCTCGCGTCGACGGGATCTATGACGATGAGTGGCTGCTTCTCAAACATCCTCTTAGCTTCGGAGGGATCTGGGTAACTGCGTTCGGGGTCGATGACCGTGCTTGGCTTCCAACCGCTCGCACCTTCTACTAACTTTTCAAATGATCCGTAGTGCAGCACGAGGAGTTCGCAGAGATATCCTGAGAAACCCTGTACCTTCAGCTCCGAGCCATAGCAACCAACGCCGAGCATGAATTGTTTCGTCAGCAGCACTTCATCAGCAAGTTCGGACGTCAGGTATTCAGTGATGTAGCGCTGGTGGTGGGGTGAGCGATCGACCGCACTTTTGATTTCACTTGGTTTGGCGACATCGTAGCATGGCACTAGGTCGACATCGAACCCCTTGAACCGCGTGGTCACATAGGGGTGCTCGGCGAACTGCTCTCTTCCCTTGGCGCCGGCCACCTCCCGCGCCACCGCTAGCCCTTGGCGCTCGAGTTCCTCCCGCGGGAGCTCCTCAGGAAAGAGGATGAAAATATCGATGTCACGCTCGGAGCGAAGCCAAGTGTCGCGCGCGGCTGAGCCCACGAGCATCGCCTTTGCGTCTATGTTGAGTTTCGCGCAGGCGGCATTTGTTTGCCCGATGAGCTCGGCCGCCACCCGCTCGAGACGCTTCCGGTCGGCTGGGGTTGGTTTAACTTCTTTTAGAACCAATTTCAAAATTTCGTTCATCTGCTCCCGAACACCAATTTATATCTGGCGTTAAATGTCTAGCGCCTTCTCATTTTGGAAGGAGATTAAAGCGCTAACGACAGACAAACCTAGGAATGGAAACTAAAGCTCCATCCCCTTTTCGATGACGATTTTCTTTTCGCCTTTTTCCTCGACCACAGAAATTTTCACGATTGTCTTGTCGTTCCACTTCAGCGCCTTGGCTTCGGGCGTCACAAACACGACATAATTGTCGTGCCAGTGTACTAGCTTCTTGGCCTTTTTGCTTAGCTCCCTAATAAAGGTAGGAAAGACACGTTAAGAAAGTTAAACGTGCTAAACGTGTCATTTATATAACCGCAAACAAAAGTGTGTTCGTTGGTTCTTTCAAGGAGGCAAGAAAGCTGAATAGGTGCACATACCTCCCGCGCAATCTGCTGGTGTGGGTTCCTGAAGGCGCAAGCTTTTGGGTGAGGTTATCCATCCGACCGCACCAGCAGGCGCAAGGGAGAAGTGGCGAAAGGCCGACGGCGGCGTAATGAACCGCGCTGTGAGCGAATATGTGGCAGGGGCGGGTTCAAATGCCCTCATACTCCCCGAGCGCGGCGGGGCCTGGTCCCGGGTATTTTTGCGTGCGACCGCCGGGCCCGCCACAACTTTGTAAAATTAAAAAGTTCGATCGAAAATAGGTGTGAATTTGTGAGTCCTTGGTTTTCCCCAAACCCTCTGCTATGTAGTTGTCGCGGTGGTTCTTACAGTCGCAGCTTACAAATACCTCAAATCCGAAACAGTAAAGGTAATACCTCTGCAGTGTACATCTACATGTATATAAAAAATTATGGAGGTTAACAAAAATGGATAAACTAAAAGTTAGTGCATTGCTAATTGCTTCGATATTAGTTACATTGGTGCTTAATTTAGCATTGTCTTCGCTCGCTCTAGCACCGTCTCCCTCTGAGGAGATTGGGTATGTGATAGCGGGCCCTGAGAAAACTCATAGTGAAAAGGTAATACCCAGTTTGCAAATCAACGTGATTAACTCTATAAAAGAACAGGTGGGAATCCCTCTAGTTGAACATGCTTTCACGCTTGAACTCCCTGAGTTAGGCAACTATTCTATGTTTGATATCGAAATTGAGAAAGGTGGTGGAGATCCCACTCCTCCAAAATCCATCGATGTTCTTTGGTACACTGACGTTGAGGGAGACATCAACGTAATAAAATGGAGTCATATCAGTGCAAAACTTATTGCGCGATATGACAAGGATCAAATCGTTTTGGAGGAGGATGAAATCACGTTACATAGTGACAATGTGCTCTCATACAATGTGGTGCAAAGCGGGTTCACGAAAATATTTAAGTTAGAATCTCCCCTGCTAGATGAGGTTCATTCGCACTCCACCATTTACATCGTCTACGCTTCGTGCATTCATTCATGGTATTTTGATGGAAGTCGAGCGACGAAAACCGTAGCATATGGGAAGTTCACGGTGGACTATGGTAATGCGGTCATTGCTGTTAAAGACCTATCATATTATTGGAATGATTGGTATATCTACACGTGTAGTTTTAGCAGTTCCGTAACAGGTATTGGGACTATTGAGGCAACGGTTAAGGCTGATGCATCCTACTTTAATATTGCTGGTTGCCCTTTTCTTGCCACCCATTTTGACTCACATCCTAGGGTATCTGTGGACGCTTGGAAATACATCGACCGCTGGTCATTTGGAAACAAGTGGCTTGGCGGTTGTTTTTGTTGACCACTTCGATTTCCGCCCCATTCTTCTTTTTTTTCTTCCGCTGACCTCTACGCTAGGGACGGCCCTGACTTGGCCGAGTCCTTCGTTATAGGCGCTATTTCGAGGAAGTTTAAACGTTTGCTTTCCGCCGTCATAAAGAGGATGAGGAGAAAGTGAGAAAGTTTCTTGCTCATCTTATAGGAATGCTTTAGGGAAAGTGGGATACTTTAAAAGTTAAGCGAGGCGATAAAGGAAGCGAAGAAACTACATGCCTTGGTGGTGACAAAATTATGGGGCGGGGGTGGCGATGAAAGGCAGGGTGTTATTCGCTTATGAAGAGGACATTAAAGGGGTGGGTTCTGGCTGGCAATTTTACCATATATTCAAAAAGCCACCGCATAAACATGAGGGGCACGTGATCTTGGGAAGAGACGCGTTGAAGCTCAAAGGGGATGATGGGTTGGAGGCCAACATACCATATGGAAAAATAAAAGGCCTGTACTTGGGCTTTGACGAGATTTTTAAAAGGAGGATGAGCATTTTTAGACCACTGAGGATAAGATACCAAACGGATGGAGGGAAAGATACCGTTTACCTTTTTGTTGGTTTTCACAGAGCTATGTATCTTTTTTCATTGAGGGCGTGGCCGATTCCTAAAACTAAAAACGGGATTTGGCTTGATGCATTAAAGCGAAAGGTCTGAGGTAGAGAAAAGTCGATGGTGAGCGCGACTTTGTGGAGTGTTAAAGTTCCCAATAGTTCGCAAGCACCCTCTTGAGCTCACCAATAACGCTGGGGCAACGAGGTTCGACAGAAGTTAGGGGTTTCTCGCTGGTCAGGGTTTTCACGACATTCACTACTCCCTCCGACAAAGCATCGACCACGTAGCCACCTTCAAGTACAAACACTACTCTCCCTTTACACAGCCTCTCAGCTTGTTCGACGACAAAGCGTGTAAGCCATCCATAAGCGGGCGTTGATAATCGCAGCTGTGTAAGCGGATCATCAACATATGCATCGAACCCGGCCGAAACAGCAAAAAGTTCCGGCTTGAACTGCTCGGTGAGTGGCACAAAAATTTCCTTCATCGCACCCATGTACTCAGCATCGCCACTCCCGGGTGGTAGCGGCACGTTTACCGTGTAGCCCTCCCCTTCGCCCGAGCCCATTTCTTCGATGAAGCCAGTTCCCGGGTAGAGTGTCAGCGGGTCTTGGTGCAGCGACATGTAGAGCACGCTCGGGTCATCATAGAAGATATCCTGCGTCCCGTTGCCGTGGTGGGCATCGAAGTCTAGGACGAATATTCGTTTGAGTTTGAATTCTCGCTTGAGGCGCTCGATCATCACCGCGATGTTGTTGAAATAACAGAACCCACCGCCCCGCTTTTGCGTGGCGTGGTGTCCGGGGGGCCTGACTATCGCGAATGCGTTCAGAGCATCTCCAGATAGTACCACGCGTCCGGCATCGATCGTCCCGCCCGCGGCCAGCAGCGCCAACTCATAGGTGTTCTTGCGCACGGGAGTATCTCCATCAAGCGGTGTCTCAGACTTGCTCAAGCGTTCGACGAGTTCGATGTAGCCAAGATCATGGATGAGTTCAAGAGTCTCACGGTTTGTGGGTCTCGGCTCGACAACTTTTATCTTCGGTGCCCCCCAGAGTTTCGCCCGCTTCAGCGCGTTCACGATCACCTTTAGACGCTCAGGTCGCTCGGGGTGCCCCTCTCCTGGGTTGTGTTCTAGATATTTTTCGGAGTAAACGAGGGCCGTCGTCATCCCATCACTTCTCCACAAGCTTTGCGTGTTTAATCAGCAAATATCCGTTGGTTCCTCGCCAGATGCGCTCGGCCTCCACCACCTCGATCCGTTTTTTGAAAAAAGGCGCATCGAGCACGAGTGACTCATATTCGCCTCCTTCGGCCGAGATGTTTATCTTGAACTTGGCATGGAGCCTTTTCAGATCTTCCAGACATTCCTCATCGATTTTTCTGCCCAGCCAGCTCTCGTCAAACCCTTGGGCGGCCACGCTTGTAATGAGGATGTCAAACCTAGCATTCAACATCTCGCTGAGTAGCTCGATTGGTTCGCGGCCCCAGAGCGGTGCTAGCGATTTAAGATTGAGTTCCTCGCAGATGCGGTCGATGCGGCTCTTTTGATAGTTCGAGGCTATTGCGCCGCTCACCACGCCTTCGATGTCGAGTCCGCTAAGTGTCCGCTTCAAATCCTCCAGCTCCTGCTCGCGCTCGCCGCTCGTTTCGGTTTTGATTAGAGGCAGGCTGGCGCACGCGGCAAACAGGTCAATAAGTTGAATGTTATGAAAGTGGAACATCCAGGAGTCCTCTCGCTTGGGAATCATCGCAACTATGTGCGCAATTTCATGCCTCCGCTGCTGCGCAAGCCAGAGCGCAAGGCTTGAGTCTTTTCCCCCCGAACAAAGAACAGCCACTCGCATTCCTATCAGGAGGAGATATGTCTTTAAATAAGTTAAACCCCAACGATTTTCGGGGAGAGGATGAACTTCACGATGAAATCTGCTAGAGCTTATGTCGCAATCGTCGCCCTTGTGATTGGAATCTACCTTTTGATCGAGGGAGCTTACATGATGCAGGACATGTTAGTCAATGTAGCGTTCATCGCGTTGGGGGCCGTACTTACGCTCAGTTACTTCTGGCTGATTGGCGACACTATCGAACGCTGGCTTCGGGCGCCACCGGGAATAACTTTTATGCCAGTCCTGCTCGTGCTGGGGATAGTAATATTGGTTTTTGGATTGGTTCGACCGGGTCTATCTAGGATTGAGCTGCAACTGTCGCTAGTGATTCCAGGGCTTGTGCTCGCCCTGATCGCCGTGTTAGTGCTGTTGAGATCAGTCAAGAAGCAAGGCGG
>Ga0111210_159_pt1 | contig 16154 bp, 21 predicted proteins | sample DeeMarSWOR152_54_FD_80399 | JGI IMG/M metagenome (GOLD analysis project Ga0111210, IMG submission 80399) | Hadesarchaea archaeon DG-33 | reverse complement strand
AGCGCGAAGTGTCCAAGCTGTGGCAGAAACGGGGCACGCTTGCTCGTGGCCCTCAACCCGGGAGTCGTCCTCAAATGCCCCGGGTGCGGTGAGGTGTGGGAGGACGGGTAGAGCGAGCTTTGGGTTGAATGAATCGGGTTACAGCTGGACCGAGCCAACTCAAAACAAATTCGGGCGAAGGCGGAGGTGGGTCAACCTTTCCTGAGTCGTTTAATTAAAAATTCACCGAGCTTCTTGAACTCCTTCGCAGCCGAGGATTGGGGCGCGTAGCTTACCACGGGGATTCCGACCGCGGTGGACTCGTAAACTTTTGGGTCCTCGGGTACAGCAGAGATGATCGGCCAGCCCAAGAGCTTTTTGACATCCTTTATTGAGAGATCGAAAGGATTCTTCCTCGCCTTATTCACGATTACCCCCACGATCGGGACTTTATACCGCTCCGCTGTACGAAGCGTTTTGAGGGTACTCGCAATGGTCGGAATGTGGGGGTTGGTTACTATGATTATCTCATCGCACGCTTTTATTGCAGCAATTGTCTCGCTCCCTACCCCGGGCGCGGAGTCAATGAGAATCACCTTGTACTTGCTCTTCAGCGGCGCCAAGCGCCCTCTGAGATCAACCAAGTAGACATCCCCAACGTACGTGATTGAGCCGAGGATGGCCTGCAGACCATGGGATTTCATAACCGCTTTCTCGATCGGGAGCTCGTCGGCGAGGGCATCGTGAATGGTGACTTTGGGGGTGAACTCGCCGAAGTGCAAGCCGAGGTTAGGAGAGGTAAGGTTGGCGTCGACGGCCAAGATGTTGTCCCCCATCGATTGGGTCAGACACATGCTCAGGTTTGCCACGGTCGTCGTCTTCCCCACGCCTCCCTTGCAGGAAAAAACACCGATAACCCTAGCTCGCTTGGGCTTGATCTTGACGCCTTGTCCGCGCGTGGGCTTGAGCGCTGAGAAGACACTCGTGTGGGCCTTCCTAGCCCCCCTCGTTTTTCGAGACATCGCTACACCTTTTTTAAAGTTCCATCTTTTGGTTAATAAACGACTATTTTTGGTAAAAATTTTTAATAAATGACTCATTTTGGTAAATATTGATTTATAAAAGACGTATTTTGGTAGGGTTAGGGATGGTAAGTAGAATTAGGTATGACGCACATGATATTTGGGGGGAACTTGTCAACCCAGCTGGTAAATGAGGGACAGACGAAGCTTGAGGTACCTGAGCTTGAGCGCTTCCGCACTCGTGCAGGCGATTATGCTCCTTCTCTGACACGCGTTTTTTACAACCCGCACATGGAGTTCTGCCGCGACCTATCGGTTTCTGCCGTTCAAGCCCTAGCCCGTGAACTCGGTGACCTTTGCCTGTGTGACCCGCTGGCCGGTGTTGGGGTGCGGGGGTTACGCTATGCTAAAGAGGTCAAAGGCGTCACGCGCGTTATCGTTAATGACCGTTCGCTTGAGGCGGTGAAGTTCATCCGACGGAACATCGAACTTAACGAACTGGGCGGCGTTGAGGTGCACAACGAGGACGCCAACACGTTGCTCTGGCGCCGCGCACCACGTTTTCACTTCGTCGACCTCGATCCTTTCGGGTCACCAGCCTCATTCATCGATGCTGCCTGCGCCTCGCTCCTCCGCAGGGGAATGCTGGCCCTAACCGCCACCGACACCGCCCCGCTTTCGGGGACCCACGCCAAGGCTTGCATTCGCAGGTACGGCGCTAAACCGCTCAAGACCGAGTATGGCCGTGAGCTTGGGGTGCGGATTTTGATAGGTTTTTGCCAGAGGGCGGCGGGGAAGTACGAGCTTGCCTTTACGCCGGTGTTGGCCCACGCCACGAGGCATTACTTCAGGGTTTACCTGCGGGGACGGCGGAGGGCAGGCGCCACGAATGATGTGCTAGCAAATCAGGGTTATGTATCGCATTGCCGCGCGTGCGGACATCGGAGCTTGATTTCAGTAGGGCGAATGATCAATGACTTGGCCCGACGAAACTTCAGGCTCGGGCAGCAGGAGCTAACGCTGCTCAATCTCTGCCGCGAGGAAACCGATGGACCCCCCGCGTTCTACGACATGCATGAGCTCTCGGGACGCATGAAAGTTTCATCGCCAAAAATTGTTGAGTTAATTGGAAAGCTTCGGAAACAAGGTTACTTCGCCTCGCGCACCCACTTCTCGGGCACGGGCTTCCGAACTGATGCGCCTATGGGAGAAATCATAAAAATTTTCAAATGCGCTTAAACCCATTTGCGATTACGTAGACCTCTGAGCTACCTTTCCGCGAGGCGGGTGGTTTGGAAATTTTCAAGTGGTCAAAATTCTTCCTCACGTTTTGAACGAAATCTTGGAAGAACTCTCCCTGGAAAACCTTTACCAGCAACTTCCCCCCCTTGCTCAAAACCTCACAAGCGATTGCGAACGCTGCGTCTGCGAGTTCGATCGAGCGGGCGTGGTCGATGCTCCAGACTCCCGAGATTTTGGGTGACGCGTCGGAGAGCACCACATCGGCAGGGCGCGGGAGATTTTGTCGAATCAGCTCTGATATCGAAAGGTCGGTGATGTCCGCCACGAGGGTTTTAACGTTTCGGTAGGGGAGTTTTGCGATTTTTTGGAGGTCGACGCCCAGCACAAATCCTTCATCGCCAACTTCCTCGCGCGCAACTTGAAGCCACCCGCCAGGAGCAGCGCCTAGGTCGACAACGACATTACCGCTTTGAAGCAATTCGTAACGTTCATTGAACTGTTTGAGCTTGAACGCTGAACGTGCCCTGTACCCGGCCCGTTTCGCCATGCGGTAGTAGTGCTCCCGTTTCCGCTCGCGCCGTTGTTTACCCATACCCGACACCTTTCTTCGGCTTGAGCCCACAAGCTTTAAAGCCAAACAAAACCTGCCTGAGCAGCTCGTGAAGATTTGGGTTGTAAAAAAGGTGACTCTCGCACTTACAATCACTCGAGCCAAAACCTTGGATGCTCGAGAGGTGTTTCGCAAGCTCGGCAGCGACCGCGCATTCTTTTCGCTCCTCGCTTTGCGCGACGACGACATCGACCGCACGGGCGCGAGAGAGCAGGTAGTCAATGTGCCAGTGGATTTTCTTCTCCTCGCGCATGTGGCGCTCGACCCGTTTTTCGAGACCACCCAGCGCCGAGCCGACGTAAGCGTAGTAGCCGGCATTAAATGAGCGATTGCCGAGCTCGCCCACGCTCAGCACGATGTCGTAGGGGACATGGGCGAGGAGCACGTAGGTTCCGCGCATGGAGCTCGATTAATATTTAGACCAACGCTACTTTTGCTTTCCGCAAGGGGCCCAATTAGCAGGTGTAACTTGTTTTTAAGCGACTTTGGAAGATCTGCTGCGTTAATTTCTAACTGAGCCCTAAGTATTCTGAATCCGATAAAAATATTACAAGTGTGTACAAAATAAAATATTGAGGAGAAGAGAAGAAATGGCTAAAGTAGCGCGGGAAATGGTTGAGAAGTCGGGCATCAATATTGATCAATTGTTGGAATTGCTGGTCAATAATGCAGCTGCGGAATTGACCACTTACTATTACTACACAATCCTAAGGTGCAACCTAATCGGACTGGAAGGAGAAGGAGTCAAGGAAATTGCAGAGGTCGCTCGCGTCGAAGATCGTAATCACTTCGAGGCGATTGTTCCTAGAATCTACGAACTTGAAGGCAAACTACCAGATGACATGAAGGCGTTTCACGACAAGTCTGCTTGTCCGCCAGCATCTTTGCCCAAAGACCCAACGGATATAAAGGCGATGTTAAAGGTGCTGGTGGAAGCCGAGCGATGTGCGGTTAGGGGTTATACGAACATTTGCAATCTGACGGCGGGGAAAGATCACCGCACCTACGACCTGGCACAGGCGATTCTAAACGAAGAAGTGGAGCACGAGTCCTGGTTTTCTGAGTTCCTAGGCGAGGGCCCATCTGGACACTTCATGCGGAGAGGCGAGACTTCCCCATTCGTGTCTAAGTTCCTGAAGTAGCGCAAGAATAATCAAGGGCAACCTGCTTCAACAAGGGGTAGTTCACCCTAAATCAAGTCCCGATTATGCAACAGAACCACTTTAGGGTAGAGGTCACTGAAAGTATCGATTTTTAAAACGCAATATTTAAGCTTTATTTTCAAAGGGGAAAATTCTTACAGCTCTACATCTAGCCCTAACTTCTCGCATAACTCCTTGTAGCGGTTCCTCACGGTGACCTCTGTAACCCGCGCCACATCAGCCACATCACGCTGAGTCCGCCGCTCGCCACAAAACACGCTAGCAATGTAGATGGCCGCAGCCGCCACGCCCGTCGGCCCACGCCCAGAGGTCAGCCCCTTCTTCGTCGCCTCTTTGAGCAACTCGATCGCCTTCGACTGCACCTCACCGCTCAGCCCGAGCTCGCTCCCGAAGCGTGGAATGTAGTCAATCGGGCTTGTCGGGCGCAGGTGGATGAGCAACTCGCGTGAGATGAAACGGTAACTCCGTCCAATCTCCTTCTTGCTAACCCGCGAAACGTCGGCAATCTCGTCGAGCGTTCGGGGGACCTTGCACTCTCGGCAGGCCGCGTAAAGGGCCGCTGCGGCAACGCCCTCGATTGACCGCCCCCGGATCAACCTTTCCTCAACAGCCCGCCGGTAGATTACCGCAGCCGCCTCACGAACGTTTCGGGGCAGCCCCAAGTGTGAGGACATCCGGTCGACCTCCGATAGCGCGAAAGCTAGGTTGCGCTCGGTGGCATCAGAAACGCGGATTCGCCGCTGCCACTTTCGAAGGCGGTAAATCTGAGCTCGACGCTTGGGGGTGAGATCCTTGCCGTGAGAGTCGCGATCCCGCCAGTCAATCATCGTCGACAATCCTTTATCGTGAATAGTGAACGTCATGGGCGCTCCAACCCGTCCCCGGCGCTCCCGCTGTTCTTGGTCAAATGCCCTCCACTCCGGCCCCATGTCCATTATCTTGTCGTGAATGATGAAACCGCACTCAGCGCACACTAGCTCGGCGCGCTCGTAGACACGCACGAATTTTGGGCTTCCGCACTCAGGGCACTTTTTTTGTTTTTCGTGTTTTTCCATACCGCTCCCCCATATATAGATCCTTGCCGACGAGCTTCTCCAAGTTGGCTTGAGCGAACCCGCGGCTGGGTTTTACCACGATGTAGGGCGCCGCGACGGGTCCGAACAGGTCAAGTATACTCCCCACGCGCGCGCCTCCCACATCATATACAGCTCCGCCGAGGCCCGGCACCTGCTCGGCGCTCAGCACGAACCCGCGATTAGTGAGGTGAATGACCTTGCCTAGCTTACGCATTTAATCCCCCAAAAGTTTAAAACTTAATTCATCCACGTATATATAATCTTTTCGATATATTTAAAACTCACGGTTGACCGTCCAAAACCCGAGAAAATTCTTAAGCAACGCCGATCATTTAGAGGTGGGATCAAATGGCTAGGCAGACTCCCGCTCGAAAGATTCGCAGACTCGTGCTCGACGTGCTCAAGCCGCACAGCCCTTCATTGCCGGAGTTCGCGACAAAGCTCAGCTCGATGTCGGGCGTTGACGGGGTGAACGTTACGCTCATCGAGATCGACAAGGACACGGAGACAATCAAGATCACCATCGACGGCCAACTAGATTATGGCACAATACGCGCGGCAATCGAGGAATGGGGCGGAGTCGTCCACAGTATCGATGAGGTCATCGCAGGCAACTTGACGAGCGGGACCGTAGAGCGCCAACGCAGGGTTCGCACACGCGAGGGTGCCGACTAGCGTCTCCTATACCAGCAGTCGGGTAGTTTACAAGTTCTACAGTTGGTTTCCACTTTCGTGCCCGGTTCACCTTTTGTTCCATTTACCAGCTTTCGAGCTTTGCTGAGTTGTTTCTGCGTTCCCTGAACGAGTAAGGTGACGCTTCCCTCGGCTCCGGAGATGCCCCCCTTGCCCATAGCAATGGCTTCCGCGCCCGTCAGAATTTCGAAAGCTTCGAGCTCGGTGATAACTTTTCCCGCTATGGGCATTATTCCCGAAGGATAACCTGTGGCGTAGCTAACACGAAAGATTCCAGTAGTTCTGGAGACCCTTTGAATCGAGCCAGGAATAAACTTCTCGAGCCCCACAGGAATGATGAAGGTCACGCCCCGCGCCATGATAGTCCCCAGTGATCTACCTAGGGTGCCTCCTCGACGCGATGCCAATAAAACTCCCGCCGTGCCGCTGGCGTCGAGCGCGTTGGCACCCTTGATGAAGACATCGCCGGCCGTGAGTTCGAGAAGTATATCGTCGAGCTTGCTTTTGATGAGCTTGCCCCCGCGGATGATGATATTTCCTATACGTCGCTCGTGGGGGACGACACAAGTCCCTTTCGGCAAAACGACTCCCGCCACGAATTTTTCGCTCTCGATTTTTTTCCCCAGCAGCTCCTCAGCGACACGGGCGTTGGTGGTGCCAAGCCCGATCACTATCGTTCCCTGGCGGAGGGCTCGCTTGACCTCAGGGAGGGCGGCGACCGCCTTCGCTATCAAGCGCTTCGATTCGGCCGGGGTTAGCGTCACTTGGATATTTGGCATGTCACACGATGTTAATTTAACTGGTTTAAAAAACTTTGTTTGATGACGCCACAGCTGTGACATGGCACGCCGATGTCACCCAAAACGCCACACGAGGTGTACCACATTAACGCACTACATACTTGCGTTACCGACATGGCTATGCCACTCCAAAAACTGAATGGGTAAGGGAGCGAACGTGCCGGAGATATTCACAATCGGCTACGGAAACCGAAAATTCGAGAATTTCATGGCGCTACTCAAGCGTTTCGATATCGAGCTGATTATCGATGTCCGGCGTTTCCCGACCTCGAAGTGGCCGGAATTCGTGAAGGAAAACCTGCAGCGGACCCTCCCCGCAAAAGGCATAGGTTATGTCCACATCCGAGAGCTCGGCGGATATCGTGGGGGCTACGGAACCTACACCCAAACCCAAGAGTTCAAACATGGGTTAAAGGAGCTGATGAAACTCGCGAGAGAAAAGCCCTCGGCGATCATGTGCGTCGAGTCATATCCGAGCGCATGCCATCGCCGCTTCATAGCAAAGGAGTTAAAAAAGCGAAGATGGAAGGTCGTGCACATCGTCGACAAAAGGAAGCAACAAACGCTATGATTTTTCTTCGGGCACCGCCGGCTTCTCAGCAGGTTCTTCAGCTTCAACGGGTTTGGCCTCAAGCAGCACGGCATCGACGCCGCCGCTCTGCCCGGGTCGGCTAGTCACGCGCGCGCGGCCGAGCTCGGTTTCTATTATCGCTCCCTTCGTCAGAACATTTCTACGTACGAAGTGGGGGTCGGCAGGATTCTCGAGAACTTTGAGTATCTTCGATTTTTTCGCCTGTCCGGTTTTCGGGTCCACAACGTTGGCGACATCGGTGCCGAGCAAGCTGATTTTTATGTCCCCACCGAAGGCGCGGCGCTCGACTCGCTTCATTGGAGCAAGCTTGGTCTCGACGAGCTCGCTACCCATCTCCCGCCCACGCTTCTTCCGGCTGGCCCATATTCGTCCCCCGCTGGGCTTCTTCAACGATCTACCCTGCCACTTAGCCATTTAGACACCGCTTGCAATCTTTGGGCACAAGAGTATAAAAAGTCCTTATCTCATGAGCTCTTCGATTCGTTCACGGATATTGTCCATATCGTCCTCAAAACCGAAGTAACCCGCGAATCTTCGCGAGGTTCGAAGCACTCGTGTCCGCTCGAAACGTCTGGACTCGATGAACCCCAGCGCGGTAAGCTGTTTGATGTGATCGTAGACTCGGCTGCCCCGTACGTCGGCGAGTCTTGCTTGGTAGACGGGCTGCTTGTAGGCAATCATGGCGAGCGTCTTCAAAGCCCCCCGCGAGAGCTTTGCTTTGGACATCACCCCCTCCAGCTTCGGCATGTACTCCTCACGGAGGCGGAGCGAAAAGGTCCCCTTTGAGGTTTCGGTGAGCATCAGGGGACCGCCCCTCTTCCCGTAGTCGGCTATGAACTCATCCATGAGCTTGCGCGCGTAGGTCTCAGACGAGGTCTCTAAGATTTCACGCAGTTCGCCTAGAGTCAACGGACGATCAGCTGCGTAGAGGGCGGCTTCGATAATCGAGCAATCTTCCTTAACTCCCATGCTACCCCTCCCCCGCCAGCAAGGAGGCAAATATTTCACCGAATGGTTCGGGCTGCCGCAACACGACCTTGCCTTGAATTTCGAGGAACAATAGGAGGAGGAGTGTCCTAGCCACCGCGAGCCTAGTTCGTTCGAGGACGAGCGCCGAGAGCGAGATTTCTTGCCCTGAAGCGGTGAGGCTTTTCACCCGTTGGTACAGTTCCTCAAGGTACCGCTCGATGTTTATGTGATATTCGCTGAGCGTCTGCATGATTTTCTCTAACTTCCTCCTCTGGAAGACTTTCCGCGTTGGGGTATCCTTGAGCGCCTCTTGTAGCGCGCCCATGAGATCGAGAAGTGTAATTTTGCGGGGTGAACGCTGTATAATCGTTATTTGTCCGAGTTCAGGCAAATCGAGATCGAACATCTCCTTAAGCTCCTCCTCTGCTTCCGGCTTTTTATGTCCGTTGAACACGAAATCTGATTTCATCCGCAAAAGCACCGAGGCCGAAAGCAGCGTCCGTCCTGAAACACGAAGGTCGAACTCCCGCATCTCCCGCACGCGTTGCATGTAGACACCTGCGATCTTCTCGATATCGACATCCCACGGGTCGAGCTTGTGCTCCTGTACCAGCCCGAGCAGAATCTGGAAAGGTTGATCAGCGATAGTCGTCATGTCTTCACCTCACGCCGCCAACCCCGCTAGCTCCACTGAGAACAAGCGAGACACCCCGCTCTTGCCCATCGTGACACCGAACAAACGATCGGCCACAGACATCATCGAATCGTGCAGTGTGACGAGGATGACTTGCGACCCGCGCGAGGATCGGCTGATGAGCTCCGCGACCCGACGGAGGTTCTGGTCGTCGAGGTGGGCGTCAATTTCATCGAGCACATAGAGAGTGGTGGGTCGGAAGCGCTGGAGGGAGAAGATAAAAGCGAGCGCGGTTAGTGCTTTTTCCCCACCTGAAAGTGCCCCCACCCGAGCAATCTCCTTGCCAGCTGGTTTGGCCTCGATCTCGAGTCCTCCCTCGAATGGAATCTCCTCGTTCTCCAAAATCAGCCTCGCCACGCCTCCCGGCGATAGCTCGCTGAAAATCTTGCTGAAGTATTGTGAGAGCTCGTTGAAAGTCTGCATGAACACTTCTTTTTTCTTTTCATCTATTTCTCGCATGAAATCGAGGATCGCCTGCTTCTCCGCGACCAGCTTGTCATGCTTCAATTTTTCGGAGTTGTAACGGCGCTCGGCATTTCTGAAATCTTGGATAGCCCGGAAGTTCACAGGACCGAGTGCTTCAAGCTCCGCCTCTAGAGCTCCGACTCTTCGTTCGAGCTTGGCCGGATCAACATCACGGGTAATTTCAACCTCTATCTTGACTTGCTTTAGCTTTCCTTCGATGTTTTCGAGTTGGGGTCGCAGCGAGGCCTCCTCGACCCTGCATGCCTGCAGTTCGTTACTGAGTTGCTCTATTGGATCCTCTATGTGGCCTGCTTTCCCCTTGAGGCTCCCGACTTTGGACCGAAGTTTTTCCCTTTCCTTGCGGAGGGTCCCGACCGAGGACCGCTCCTTCTCTTCCAGCACGGTGACTCTATCGAGCTCAATCTGGGCTTCCTGGACTTGTTGCTGTAGCTGTTTCAGCCTATCATCCAGCTGGGAACGCACAGCTTCCAAGCTTATTAGGCGGCGGTGAAGTTGTGGCCTCGTATCAGGCTCGTTTAGTTTCTCAAACGATGGTGTACCCTTGAGAAGCTCTGAAGCCTGCTCGAAATGTTTGAAAAAGTCGTCTAAAATAACACGTAAATCATCCAGAACCCCACGGAGCTCTTGAAGCACTTTTTCGGTTTCAGCGCGTGATCTGCTCGAATCAAAGGTTTGAGCCAGCGCGTTAAACCTCTCGTAAAGATTTTCGAACTTCGAGGAAAGCAAGGGTATTTTTTCAGGCGAAACATCTTGTTCGCTTTGGGAAGCGATTTCTTTGATGCGGGCGCTAAGATCAGCGATTTCACTCTCTATTCTCGCGTGCTCTCCCGCTGTCGAGTTGAGCATTTCGCCGAACAATTTGAGACGTTCGCGTATTTTTCCCACCTCCGCAAACATCCCTGTATTCTGTTTTTCCTCGATGAGTTTCTCTATATGCCCAACTTTTCGATCATAGCTCCCAGCTTCTTCGAGAATTTTTCGGCGCTTACCGCGCAGTTCCTGCAGTGCTTCTTCCTTCGCTTTTATTCTGTGCTGCAGCCGCGAAAGTTTTTTCCTGCAAGCGGCACGCCGAACGCTGAGGAGCGCGGCCCGAATACGCCCAAGCTCCTGATTCAACTCCCTATACCGAATGGCGCCCTCCCGTTCAGATCGGAGTTTTTCCATCTGCACCGAAATCTCGCCGAGGACAGCTTCCATCGAGTTGAGATTGGTCTTGACGCGCTGGAGTTCCGAAAGCGATTTTTGCTTCTTTTCATCGTACTCCGCGACCCCCGCGAGGTCGTCGATGATCGTCCGACGGTCGAACGGGTCCATCTTTATGAAGCGATCGACATCCCCCTGCATGATGAAGTTGTAGCCTCCGGGGCTGGACATGGTTTTCGAGAGCATGTCCACGATTTCCTGCCGCGAGGCGCGCTTTCGGTTTATCCGATACACGCATTTGCCGCTGCGGTCCACTTTTCTGGATATCGCCACCGTCGTCGAGTTGATAGGCAGCGCACCGTCTTCATTATTGAAATGGAGTAAAACCTCAGCAAAAGGGGCTGAGCGTTGGCCGTTGCCCCCGTTAAAGAGGAAATCAGAAAAGCGCTCAGCGCGCATGAGCTTCGCGCTCATCCCCCCCAGCACGAAACAGAGCGCATCGACAACGTTGCTCTTGCCCGAACCGTTTGGACCGACGATGGCAGTCAAACCTCTAGAAAGGGGGATGCTCACCTTCGCGTTTCCAAATGATTTAAACCCGCGGAGCTCAATCTTGCTTACGTGTGACACATTTTCTGCCTTGGGAGGTTATTCACCCCCCGTCCTCCGCCAGCCCCAAAAAGTGATTTTATTTTCTTTTTTGGGGTTAAAAATTTTTCGTTTTTTGAGTTTTCGGCACTTTCTAGGTGATTTGGTAAAACTAGGGAATTTTGGATTACATTTCGTGAACTTTCTAGACTCCAAATTTTAACCCTGAGATATCACTGTGGCACATGCACGGAGAAGTCAACGCAGTCTTTTGGGTGCAGGCCCTAAAAATTTAAAGCAGCACGAAGTAATTGTTTTGGGGTTGTTATGGTCATCGAAAAGCTTCCGATAGCGAAATTGCCGGGCGTGGCTAGGCTGCGGGCCATGGCGGCGAAGTACTACGAGCAGCAGTTGTTGGAGGAGGTAAAGCAACGGGGAAACATTCCGCGACACATAGCGATAATCTTGGATGGGAACCGCCGTTTCTCGCAGAAAGCAGGGTTAAACAAGCTGCAGGGGCACGCGCTGGGGGCTAAAAAGCTCGAAGAGGTGTTGAAGTGGTGCCAAGAACTTAGCGTTAAGTACATTACAGTCTACGCTTTTTCGACCGAGAACTTCAACCGACCGAGCGAGGAAGTAAAAGCGCTTATGGATTTGTTCGCTGAGAAATTCAAAAAAGTGGTGAAGGATGAACGCGTTCATAAATATAAAATCCGCATCCGCGCGATAGGTGACCTGAGTCGCTTACCCGAGCAGGTGAGGAAAGCAATCGAGGAAGCACAAGGGGTAACTCAGGGTTACGACGGCTACACCTTAAACATCGCTGTTGGTTATGGGGGCAGAGCTGAACTTGCCGAGGCGGTCCGAAGGATATGCGAACGCATCGAACGAGGCGAGCTCAAACCCAGCGATGTCGACGAAAGTATCATAAATAGCCACCTCTACACTGCCGGCATACCCGACCCGGATTTGGTCATCCGCACCAGCGGGGAGGAGCGGCTGAGCGGTTTCCTGCTCTGGCAGTCGGCCTACAGCGAGCTCTACTTCTGCGAGGCGAACTGGCCTGAGTTCAACAAGATCGAATTCCTGCGCGCTATCCGCAATTACCAAGGGCGAGAGCGAAGGGTAGGAAAATGAGGGCTGAGATTGCGATAATTGGCGGGTCCGGCGTTTATTCAATAGGCGCCCTCGAGAAGGCGAGCACTACCGTCATGAGAACCCCATACGGCAACTCGCCTGAAATCGTTATCGGCACTTTAGGCGGACGCCGAGTTGCGTTTTTGCCCCGCCACGGTAAGAGGCACACAGCGCCACCTCACCTCGTCAACTATCGCGCGAACCTTTGGGCACTCTACGAGCTGGGCGTGAAGCGGGCATTCGCGACTACCGCCTGTGGCTCACTCAACCCCAAGATGCGCCCCGGGGAGCTGGTGTTGCTCTATCAGTTTATCGATTTCACGAAGCGGCGCGCCCAGACTTTTTACGAAGGAGGTGAAAAAGGCGTCGCTCACATCGATGTCACGGAACCCTACTGCTCCGAGCTACGAGATGTGCTACTTAAAACAGCTAGGGGCCTTAAACTCAATCTCCATCCCCGTGCGACCTATGGGTGTACTGAGGGTCCACGCTTCGAGACGGCGGCAGAAATCAAAGCTTTGCGCCGCTTGGGCTGCGATCTCGTGGGGATGACGAACGTGCCCGAGTGCGTGCTGGCTCGAGAGCTCGAAATCTGTTACGCGGCAGTCGGGGTCGTGACGAACTTCGCGGCAGGAATTTCAAAAAAAAAGCTCACCCACGCAGAAGTTGCCGAGCTAATGAAGGAAAACATAGGTCGAGTTCAAAAACTGATGTTCAAAGCAATCCCCCAAATACCAAAAAAACGCTCGTGCGCATGTGGTCATGCACTTGATGGGGCAGTGGTAAGAGTCTAACTCTCTCCCTCGTAAAATTCCTCGTCGTACTCTGGGGGCTCGATCTCGTACTCCCGTTCGGCCGGCTTTTTCTTTTTCTTCTTCTCGATGATGACGGGAACCTCTTTCGGTTCTTTCCCCTTCTCGCTGATTTTGTAAGCTGCACGCTGCTTTATCTTGCTTTTATAACCGCAACGAGGGCAGGCCAGTCGCCTCGAACGCCCGATTTTCGTGGGGAAGAGCATACTGCCACACTTGGGGCAAAATTCCATGAGAATCACCAACAAGGTTGAATTTTTAGGGGTAAAACTGCTTTATAAACCTATCGCTCTAGCTCGGGATCGGCAGGGGTAGGAAGAAATTCGCCTTCACTTGACCTTGGCTGCCACCCGCTCGATGCGCTCCTCCATCGTCCGAAGCTCATCCAAGCGCTCGTCTATGCGGAGTGTTGTGACCACGCGCTTGGCACCAGCATCGATGACGGCTCGGTGCGCCGCTTTAGCGACTTCCAGCACGGTCTCCAAATCCGCCTCAAAGACAGTGCTCATCGGGCAGAGCCGGTACTTCACTCCAGCCCGCTTGACCTCGCGTAGGGCGGTCGCTATGTAATCACTCAAACTCGTGCTCGGAGTCCCGATCGGCACAACCGAGAGCTCGGCTACTACAAATTGTTTCACTACCTCACCAATTAGTCATTAATATGTGAACCCAATAAGTATGCGCGGTGAACGAGTGTACCTTGTACTAGGCTGCGGTGATGTCGGATTTTCGGTGGCGAGCAGGCTCAAGAGGCGCGGAGCGGAGCTAGTGGTGGTTGATAAAGACGCCAAAAAAATCGAATGGTTCAAGAAAATGGGCTACAGCGCTTTCGTGGGTGACTTTTGCCTGCCCGATGTGCTCAAAGATGCCGGAATATCGCGAGCGGAGGTAGTACTTCTCATGATTCCCGATTTCCGCCTCACCGAGCGGGCGCTGGGGGCGATCAACCGCTTGAAGGCAGAGCTGAAGATAGACCCCGTAGTGGTCGCTCGAGTTCTGGACGAGTCTGAGACGGCGGAAGTCAAGCACTTGGGCGCCAGCGATGCTCTACCCTCATCCCAAATCCTCGCGAACTTCACCCTCAGTAGGTTTGAGGAGTTGAAAGGGATGGTGAAAGAAAAGCGCCTACGCGCGCTGCTCGGGGAACTAGGGGGAAGGATAGCGATCGTGCTCCAGACAAACCCCGATCCAGATGGAATCGCGAGCGGTGTGGCGCTGAAGCGTTACGCTCAAGCGTTTGGGATAGATGCCGACATCATTTACGATGGAAGCATAGGGCACCAGCAAAACCGCGCCCTAGTTAATTTGCTCGATTTGGATTTACTTCACGCCGAGGATGTCAAGTTCGACAACTATACTGCGTTTGCGCTCGTCGACGTGGCGACCCACGCTAACTGCGCCCTCCCCAAAGATATCTTGCCCACGATTGTGATCGACCACCATCCCGTACCCTCGAGCGAGGTGCATGCGAGGTATCAAGACATCACGATCGTCGGGTCCACATCGACGCTCTTGACGAATTACCTCAGGTACGCTGCGGTGGAGATTGACGGAGCAACTGCAGCTGCGCTTGTGATCGGGACACTAACCGACACCATGAACTTCACCCGTGGAACCACACCCACCGATTTCGAAGCATTCGAACACCTTATGAAGCTGGCGGACGTTGAGCTGCTCGGGAAGCTCCAGTCCCCAGCGGTTCCGCCCGATGCCCTTGATGTGCTCGCGCGCGCCATCAAGGGGAGCAAACTCAATGGGGGCTATCTAATAACGAACGTCGGCGAAGTTGATGATCGGGACACCCTCCCCCAAGCCTCGGACTTCCTGCTCAAACGCGAGGGAGTGCAGACGGTGCTGGTCTACGGGATATGGAACAACTTGGTTTGCGTTTCGGCTCGAACGAACGATATAGCGATACATCTCGGGCAGGCACTCAGACAGGCCTTCAGCGAAATCGGCTCGGCGGGGGGACACGCGCGCATGGCCGGAGCGATGATCCCCCTTAAGGCCATCAAGGCAAAAAGCAAGCGAGTTCTTAAGCGCGCGATAGATCGACAAGTGGGGCGAAAGTTCTTAGAGGTAGTTGGAGTCACCAAGCCGAGCAAGCGGGGAAGGACTAGGCCGAGGAGCAAGCGGTAATTTTTGTTTGATTGAGTGAGGGACGCTGGTATGCGATATTTGCGGGAGGCTCTTCGCAGCGTGCTCACTCCCAAAGAAATTGAGCTCCTCCCCGCCGGCTTCAATCGCGTCGGTCACATCGCGATTATCTCCATGCTCCCACAGCTCCTGCCCAAACAAGGCGAAGTTACGCGGGCGTTGCTTGGGCTTAAAGGGGTGCGGACTGTCGCGCTCCGGGAAGGCGCGATTTCGGGACGATATCGTAGGCCGAAGCTGAAGGTAATCGCTGGTAACCCATCGACGGAGACTGTGCACCGTGAGAATGGTTGCCTGTTCAAACTCGATGTTGCTCAAGTGATGTTTTCATTGAGCAACGTTTACGAACGTGCCCGCTTGCCAAAGCTCGTCCAGCCGGGAGAGGTCGTCGTCGATTTGTTTGCAGGGGTTGGGCAATTCGGCATCCCCATCGCGAAACACGCGAGGCCGAGCCAGATTTACGCGGTCGAACTGAATCCCGTCGCCTATGGTTACCTGCGCGAGAACATCAGGCTGAACCGGGTCGGGCATATCGTGAAACCGTTGCTGGGCGATTGCTCGACGGTCGCTCCTCGGGGTGTCGCGGATCGTGTGGTGATGGGAAGTGCTCAAACCTAGCGGAGGTGTCATCCACTATCACGAGAGTGTGCCTTCAGAACTGCGGTTCGAGCGGCCGGTCAAACGCGTGTTCGACGCGGCGGCTGGGCGCGAGGTTGAAATTTTGGACAAGCGCGTCGTCAAGCGTTATGCGCCCGGCGTCGACCATGTTGTTATCGATGCAAGGGTCGGGAAAGCGAGCAGTAAAAATATCCTGTCTTAAAATTTGTGTCCTATTTGAGACACGTTATTGGGTTTCAGCTGAGTTGTCCTATTTAGGACACCCCGTCCTATTTGGGACACAGTAAAAGATGTTTAACCTCCCCCGATGTTAGAAGAATCCGATCCGACTCGATGAAAGCCAGTACCTTGCCCTTAGCCGCGAGCACGCGCTCTG
>Ga0111210_141_pt1 | contig 18771 bp, 19 predicted proteins | sample DeeMarSWOR152_54_FD_80399 | JGI IMG/M metagenome (GOLD analysis project Ga0111210, IMG submission 80399) | Hadesarchaea archaeon DG-33 | reverse complement strand
CTTCGAACTCCATTTCAGCAACACCCGGCCCCATGCCCTTCACGTTGCCCGAGAAGGCTTCGCCCAGCAAATCTTGTCCAGCCGCGTAAAGCTTTAGCGGCTTAGAGACAGTTTCACTTATTTTTTTAAATGTGTTCCACGCAAACTCGTGTATCTTCGGGTTGTTTTCTCCATTTCCATGAGTCATCAATAGCTCCAGATCGTCGCCGCAGTGGAAAACATAATAGTCTGTGATCAAGCCCTCTTTACGGGCTTTTTCTAGGTGTTGTTTAGCAGCTTCGATTTGTTTAGGATGGACTACATGATGGCCAGCCACAGAACCTATATCAGCTTTGATTATGCTCACAGTAGTGCGCATTCGTTCACCGCTCGTGTATCTTCTTTGTTTTTAAAAGTTCCCCTTTAAAAAGCTTGCGTATAAGAGATAATTAACGCTCCAACTAGGCCCGCGGCTACCGAGGCGGCGAGGATAAGCAACAAGGTCGGCACTGGCCCCGCGCTAACCTCTGGCTTTAGGGGCCTCCCACGGAGACGATACCACATATTTATTGCCCGCCGAGTACCCAGATGCGCGGCCCACAGGCAGAGCGGCAGATTCATGGCCAAGATGAGCACGATGAACAGGACCACCCAGAACTCGTTGGCCGGGATATTAGGGAAGGACCAACCTCCCACCATTTGCTCGAGTTGGGTGATAAGCACGCTGTCATAAATCCCTCGCGAGAAAAGAAAGACAGCAGCGCCCACACCGAAGAAGAGCTGGGCGAGCACGAAGGTCGCGAGTACGGTGAATGCGAAGTAAACGAGCGGCTGCCACCAAGCACCTAGTTCGAGCGGCGAGGGCACGCGCACGGCTTGGCTGAGGTCAACGAAGAATTCCCCACCCCCGCCCCATCGTCCATAAGCGACGCCGAAAACCCAGCTTCCAACAACTAACAACCAAAATGCGGCGTGCCAGTATTCACCGCGCATCGCTTCACCAATGATGCCGGACTACCTGTATTTTCGCTCGTAGTCACGTCGCGCAGTTCTTATAGCTCGGTTGAGGTAATTGTGGTTTATTTTGGTCGGCTGGGAAGAGGTTGGCCTCGGTGGGGGTGTCGGTGCTTTCAAAGTGCCAGGGGAACGCTCCAAAATGCTCAATCTACGCTCCAAAGTTGATAATCTTTGAATTAATGAATTTAATTTGTTTTCAATAGATGAAATACGCTCATCTCTTGAGATTTGTTCCATCTCCTCACCTCTCCCTTGATTTTTTGAGATTTCGGGTATTTAAAGGTTGGTTTTGTTTTTAAAAGCTCGAAAATTCCTTCAATCTTTTCTCCCGGTGAGCGCGCGTTCTTCGATTTCGCCGCAGGGTTTTCTCTCTTTAAACACTTGGGCTGAGAACTTGCTTATGCGCACCCCCTCACGAAGCCAGTAGTCGGGCGTCAACCCAGCTTTCATGCAGGTATGTGAGAGGAACTCCTCAGTATTCCACCCCCACTCGACGGGCACCTGAGGCAGGAGCAGGCCTGCGTAACCAGACCACTCGATGATTAGGCCATCTCTGCCAACCGTGATGTGTTTCGGATATTCGCGTGGGCTTTTGACCTTGATGACTTCGGGCTCCGATAGCACACTTACCTCGATCTCTACTTCGGGGAGCTCCTCAGGGGTTATCGACGGGAAGCGAGGATCTCGGGTCGCGGAACTAATTGCGGAATCTATGACGGCATCGATAAGAGGCATTTGGGGGAGCGGGTGGCCTATGCACCCTCGAAGTTCACCTTTTTTGTTCAGGGTAACGAAAACGCCTCGACTTTCGCGCAATTTTGCAGGCACTTTCGGGGCCTGTGGTTTCCTGCCCTCGCACAGGTAGGTTTCGATTGTGCGTCGAGCGAGCTTTACCAGCAGCTTCCCTTCCTCGAGCGTGAGCATAGAATTTACCCCACTATTTGATTGTATCGCGATGCCATTTCAAGTATTGTCTTCCAATGTGTGCCATGCCAGTATGTCTTGCCACACTTCCCGCATCGCCAGAACTCCCGTTGCGCTTTTAGCACAGTTGCGGGGACCAAGTTCTTGACATCGTCCTTGCTCGCAAGCTTGAGCGAACCATTGCACATCGGACATCTTGAGTTCTCAGGCCTGATCTCGATTTTTTGCCCGCAGCGTTTAGAAACCTCGACGAGCTGTCTAACGACATCATTGCTCTCAACATAGGCACTCCGGATGCCTGCCCGCTTGGCTCGACGGTGCAGTCCCAAGTCGCACGTCAGCAGCACCCTTCGCTGGAGTTTGGCTCGCTCAAGCAAAACATCGTCCTGCTCGTTCGCGGGCACCCTAAGATCACCTATGTAAGTAACGTCGTGGCCAGCTAGCCTGAGCCAGCGCGCCAGCTTGCCGAGCATGCCGTCCGCGACGAATTTCATTCAATCGCACTATCCTTTGTCGAGCTCCAAAAAAGTAGTTGTCGATTTACGGTGCGGCATCTCAACCTTAAAAAGTGAGAGAAGACATTAAGGGGTGGTGGTAAAATGCGCCAGCGCATCGAGGTAACTTGTCCCATCTGCGGCAAACCCTTCAGCGTAGAACTCGATATAAGCACCTACGTCACCGCCGAAGCGGCGGCGCCCCCGGCGAAGAAGAGCAGAGCAGCGCTAGTGTTGCGGAGCCAAGAGGTCAAGGTCGACTTCGTACTTCGCGCGATGCGGGCTCTGGCCAGCAAGGATCCTAGCGGGATGATAGAGGTTGAGGAGATTGTTGACATAGCCGGGAAGGTTGGACTCGCGCGCGACGAGGTCGACGAGATTTTAACAGGAGAGAAGGAGGCTGGCCACATCTACGAGCCGAAGCCAGGGGTTGTCTGTTTTACCATCCCGCCCGAACGAGCAAAAGGTTAACCCTCTTCCTCAAAAATCTGTTTCTCTTCGAGGCCTTTCTTGAGCATGCGCTATGTAAATCTAAATAGTCTTTAGTGAAACATTTTCCATCTAATAAATAACTAACAACCAAAGGATGGAGGGAGACAAATGGTTGAAAGATATGATGTAGTTGTGGCTGGAGGTGGTCCAGCCGGATTGGCCGCGGCAAGGGTGGCGGCAGCCGAGGGGGGGAAGGTGCTGCTGCTTGAGCTTCAGGCCCAGATAGGTGGACAGGCTCAATCCGCTACTTGGGTGCCAGCCGATGTGATAACACCCCCACTGAAAAAATCGATCGTCGCGAACATGAAGGAAATAAGGCTTCACTCGCCCCACAAGGAGTTCTCGACAAGGGGTGACTTCGGTGCCATCGTTGATCGACGTCTGTTTGACAAGCTCCTAGCCGCAGAGGCCGTAGCGAGCGGCGCCGAGCTCTGGGTGAGTGCCCCCGTTAAGGAACTCTTAGTGAGTGGGGACGCAGTACGGGGGGTACACGTCGAAGCCGGAGATTGGGCCGAGCGAATCGAGAGCGAAATAATAATAGACGCTACAGGCGCCCGGGGCGAGTGGTCGAGTTTGTTGCTCAGAAAGGTGCTGAAGCAAGATTGGAAGCGTGAGCTGCTCGCGCTGAGCAACGAGTATCTGATGGCGAACGTGACAAACGATCAAAGCGCGGACTTGTTTTTTACCTCATACTTCGCCCCACTCGGGCACGCTTGGATTTATCCCTTCGGCAAGCGCTTCGCGATGGCAGGAGTTCAAGGAGTGCGTATTCACCCGGATGCCGCCCTCGACGAGTTCATAGGGAGGCGTGGCGTGCCCAGACTCGAGCGAGCGGTGCCGGTGGCGGCATTCCGCGGTCAGCTTCCCCTTGAGGGGCCGTTGAACCAGACATGCGCAAACGGGATAATCGCAGCTGGAGGTGCGGCTGGCCAAATCTATGCGTTATCGGGACAAGGGCTTCGTTACGCGCTGCGCTGCGGGGAGATCGCCGGCAAGGTAGCGATTGACGCGATTACCGAGGGCGATGTTTCGATGGGAGGGCTGGCCGATTACGAACGGCAATGGCGAGCCGAGTTTGATGCCGAGCTGAGGGCAGGGCAACTCCTACACTCCTCACTGAGTGTTTCACAGGACCAGCGGATGGATGCGCTGCTGGGTGCGCTGGAGGACAAGCCCAAGCTCCAACAGGCCTTCATCGATGTGTTCACAGGGTTCAGGCTTAAGGGCCCGCTTGAAGCGCTGCTGAAGGATGAGAAGATTTCCCGAATCTTTGGACGAGAAACGATTGAGAAAACGCTTGCTCTGAAGTAGTGCGGTCTGAGGTTTTTTAGATGCGCTGCCCTTCATGCAGCAGTTCAGCGGTACTACACGACACGCTTAGAGGGGAATACGTCTGCACACGTTGTGGCCTCGTGCTCATGGAACACTCGCTCGAACTCAAGCCGGAGTGGCGCAGGAGGCCGGGGGAGGAATTGGAGCGCGCGGACGTGACGGCGGGCATAGACGTGACGCAGCATGATTTTGGGTTGGGGAGCAAGTTCAGTGTTTCGAAGGATTTACCCCCAAGCTGGCGCGCCAGACTGAGGCGGATGCAGCTCTGGCAGCAGCGCTCGCGCGCAAGCACTTGGGAGGAGCGGAGCCTGCGCGAGGCCCTAATAGAGTTGGACAAGCTCTGTGAGGATTTGTCGCTGCCCAAGGGGATCAAAGCCGAGATAAGCGTACTTTATCGGAGGGCTAGGGCAGCGAGGTTGACCGGGGGCAGGGGAACTCACCAAGTTCTCGCTGCGCTTACATTTATTACATGCAGGCTGCGGGGTTTACCGCGCACAGAGGGTGAAATTTCTCGCACGCTTACAGCTCGTTTGGGTATAGGAAATTATGAGGCTTTACGTAATCTTCGTCGGCTCACAAAATTTTTCACTCAAAAGTTGAAGCTTAAGTTGTTCCGCATTTCAACCGACGATTACATCAACCGTTTCGCCGTTCAGCTAGGATTTTCTACACATATAATCAAGCACGCTCACGAGCTTTATCGCGCGTTGCCCAAAAAATTCAAACAGACGAGGCATCCACTTTCACTCTCAGCGGCCGTACTTTACCTTGCAGCAGAGGCAAGTGGTGAAAAAGTTCCTCTCAAAAAAATTGGTGATATAACGGGGTTTGCAATTTCTTCCATTTCTAAAAACGCGGCGCGAGTCCGAGAACTCATAACTCTCCACGAGGGATGATTATCGTTCCTTCGCTGGCTTCGCCGACTTCCTCAGTTTTTCCTTTGAGATGGAGCGCACCAGTCAGCGCAGCTAGAGCCGCGTCAATTTCGTGTTCGCTAACGTTTTTTCTCAGGTGAAATCCTTTTCCCTTTAACTTGGCGACCCACTGCTGCCGATCGGAGGTTTTGAAGAGAATCATTCCTGAAGTTCGTGGGTGTATCTCGATCACCGAAAGATTTTTCGCCCGAAGTTCATTCGCAAAACGCATCCCCCTCTCCGTGAGCGAGCGCATGCCGCCAAACGTTGGGGGGAGAACCCTGAAACCGCGCTGGATGAGCAGCGCGTCGGCTCGCCGCAAGTTTCCCTGCTGAGGCAGACTAAGTGGGGCATCGATCGCAACCAGCTTGACATCCGAGCGCGTACATTGCTCCAAGATTTCATCGTCAGAGTAAATCAAGCTAGTCTGAAATTTGCTGTTTGAAAGTCGTGCAAAACCGCTAGGGTTCTTCGGAACGCCGGCGAGGTCGAGCCCGATGATCATCACTTGAGTCTCCTGAGCACCGAAGCGACTAGCAGGGGGAGGATAACTGTCACGTCGCCGATCACAGTAACGAGTTTTGCATCTGGCGTAACTTTGCCCCATGATTTTGCTTCTTCTAGGGTTGCTCCACTTAACCCTCCGGGCTCAGGACGATCCATCGTGACCTGAATTGCGTATTTGAAAGATTTAGGCGTGAGTAGCATGCTCTGGAAGATGAAGTTCTTTGGGACACCCCCGCCTAGCAACACCGCCCCAGGTTCCTTCGCGTTGCTTGCCAACTCGACCATCTCCTGCACATCGCGCAGGCAATCGATGTTCAGCTCGTGTTCCTGTGAGTAAAGCCACGCCTGAAGCCCGAGGATCGAGTCCGCTATCGCCGGGCAGAAGACAGGCACATTTTTGGTTGCAGCGGCTTTCACGAAGGAATTTTCATCCTCGAGGTGTGATCCGATTCTGCGGAGGAGTTCAGCTGATGAAATTCTCGCTCCCTTTTTCGTGACTTCAGCGAACATTGGTTGTATCTGGTCCTCGAAGAGTTCGAAAATTTGCTGCGGGACATAGACATCGAAGATGCGGCTTACGCCTCGCTCGCGCAACTCGGCGTCATCCACTAGGGCCTCGCCCCGCGCATGGTAGCCACCGAATGCCTCGATGAGATCATGGGTTACGTTCGCGCCCGTTGTGACTATGACGTTGACAAGTTCTTCATTTATTGCCTGCGTCAGAACTCGGCGAAGACCCCCAGGAACCATCGCCCCACCAACACCCATGAAAATTGTCGACCCAGCCTTGAGCATTTCGTGATAAATTTCAACAGCCTTTGCGACCCTCCCTGCACTGAAGACGCCCGATTTGCTCATCTCCTCCACGAGTTCGTCGACCCGCATCTCGGGCTTGAGCTCGATGTGCTTGACGCGTTTTTCCATCAATATTCTCTCCTTGGATATGCAACCCGCACGAGGGGCCGAGCTAAATGCCTACGAGCACGTGGTGGAACTTCGAAAGCACCCACTCCGATCTCCCTCTTTACCTCCAAGATTTTTGCCGCGCTGACCGGCACCCTAATCTTGCACCGTTTGCACGAATATCCTTTACCCTTCCCTTCAGACTTCATCCGCTTGCCGCAGCGTGGGCACATCGGATTAACTTTTCGTAGCACAGGCACAAGCTTTAGGATCGAAAGTTTTTCCAAATTGATGGTAAGGGGTAGCTCGGGCTTCTCTTTAACCCCACCATAGGCAACAACTTTGTCCCCGACCACAAGCTTCTTTGCAACGTCGCGAAACTGGCGGGTGGGCTCGTAGGCAGCGCAGTCGATTTCTCCAGTTTTATCCCGCATGCTGAAAATAACATGCCCCCCCGGAATGATTTGGGGCATGCTTGAAACCTTACCTTTGACAATTACCGACCAATAGGGTTTGACCTCCGCGATTTTCGCGCGCCTGATGTGTTCATCCGTGCCTTGGTTCGTCTTGTAAATGATGAGGCGCTCGATGGGCTCCAAAGCTTTCACGAGTTTATGAGATTTTAGCGTGGTTTTAGCGTTTTCTCCGCGAATGCCGTAGAGAATTGGGCAGGGTGTGTGTGGGGTGATGCGGATTTCTCCGGTGAAGGGGTCCAAATTGTCGAATGTGTTTGGAAAAGTTTGGTCGTTCATCCTAACAACTGAGGCGGCATCGACTTTTCTTGAGGTCCCTCGATTTTCCGGCGTGCGATATGCGATGAGCTCAAAAGTCCAGTCGCGCTCGAGGGGATTGCCTATCGCAGCTAACGCGCCGATGATTCCACGTCCGAGCTTGAACTTGTGCACTTCCGCGCCAATTTCCATCGCCAAGGCTTCAGCTTCGTCAATCGTTGCGATATCTTGCACAACCTTCTTTGAGAATTTCCTTAGCTTTGTGGGAACCCTTTCACTTTCATAAAACGCGACGCCAGGGTTTGTGGTTTCGATGTGTAGTTCGGCCAGCTCTTCAACGGTGTGAAGAATTATTTCTTTGACGGCTGGGATTTGATGCTTTTGTACCTTAACTGTAAAAGCGATAGCGCAATTTCCTCTCGTTTTTAATTTCCAATTTGGGTTGAGTCGGATCAATTTGGGGTATCCCTCGAGTTTGATACCTTGTGCTTTTAGGCGGTCTATAGCCACAGCTCCGACGTAGGTTGTGCACATGCCCTGCTTAGAGTCCGTGTCGTCAATGCCGATTTGGAGCAGTGCCAAGTTCATCGACCATTCAACTATTCTATTTAATTAACATAAGGGGTGTCGCTTGTAGCGGCAGTTTTATAGATTTTTAAAACTAAATTTAAATAACGTGGAAAACTTGAGAGTGTTTCTTACAGGCATTTTTGCGTGCTTTTTGCTCCTAATGACAGTGCAGACGGGAATGGCACAGCAAGCCGAGCTGCCCACTTGGGACGTTGGTCTCACTTGGGCGATTGGTAAACCTGACATTGACCTAACATTCACTTACACAATCATGGACATGACAGTAGATGTGACTGGGAGTGGCAGTTATTACGTAATTTACAAGGTCGGAGCGATTGAGGGTCAGGAATATAGGGTGGACGTGACTGGAGGGTTAGACACGATTATGGACATTGATATCAGTGGGGTCTCTGCAGGACAGCAAGTCTCCGGTTTCATGCAGCTAACGATGACAACAAAATTGGATGGAACCGTTTACTACACAAAGAATGAGCTAGCGGTAGCTCGAGCAGATGAAACGTTGGATATTGACATGGATTTCTCGGGCAGCGTTACAGGCGGGGGCCAAGCTGTGGGTCTCAACGGATCGTTGGACGCGAGTGGTAACATGAGTATCACTTTCAATCCGTCGTTGGAAATCTTCGATTTTCCAATAACGGTTGGCGAAAGTTGGACCGCAGAGTCCGTTGCCACGGTAACGGGCAGCATGAGCGGCAGTATGAGTTTCAAAATGGTGGTGGATGGAGGGGAGCAGAGCTTTAGCGAACCAATCAGCGAATCACTAGATCAGACAGTTAATGTATCGCTCTCAGTTAGTTGTCCAAGGACGGTGGATATACCCCTCGCCTCGACATGCTATGAACTCGTGGTTTCGGGAACGGGCATGGCCCAAGCATGTCCGTTTATGCCAGCTAGTGTGCTGTACTACTCGCCAGATAGTGGTTTCGTCGTGGCGGCGGAATTACCTTTTTGTGAGGCACTGAGTAGCGCGAGTTTCGGATCAGAGGAGGACATCCCTCTTTTTGGGGAGTTCATGGGAGGGGAAGAAACAATCGCCCTTAGCTCGGTTACAGAGCAAGAGGCCCGAGATGCTATAGCAGGAATAGGTGCGGAGGGCATCGATATAGTACTCATCGGAGCCATCGTGGGGATAGTTATAGTAGCAATCGCAGCAGTTTTGGTAGTAGTTAGACGAAAGCTTGCATAAGGCCATAGTGGATAAGGGTTGGCTAGGCGAGAGCGCTGATTAGTTATCTATAGTCATAAAAACTTTATTGAGCTCCGTTGACAATGGAGATTTGGATTATCATGGCTGCCAGCCCGTGGAGCGGGTTTAAGCGCGACGTATGCGATGCGCTAGAGACAGCGCTTTCCAAGCTCGATTGGAAGTTGTCTGTAAGGTTGGAGCAGACATTAGAGGAGCCCCCCGACCCGAAGCTTGGTGACCTAGCCACGAGACTTTGCTTCGAGCTCGCGAAGACGCTTCATAAGTCCCCCATGTGGCTCGCGGAGGAGCTGGGAAAGGCGATAAAACCCGCAGGTCTGATCGCGCGGGTGGAGGTCGTGGACAGCTATGTGAACTTTTTCGTCGATGTTCCTAAACTTACCGAACTCACGCTAAGGGCAATCGAGCGGGCTGAAGCCAAGTATGGTTGGTTTGAGCTAGGAAAGTGCAAGAAAGTCGTCATCGAGCACACGAGCGTAAACCCCACGAAGCCGCTTCACATCGGTCACGGCAGGAACGCGGTTATCGGCGACACCATGGCGCGAATCCTGCACGCATTAGGCCACGAGGTCGAGGTGCAGAATTACATCGACGACATGGGGCGACAGGTAGCGGAGACTCTGCTCGCATACCGGCTGACTAAGAGAAAGCCTCGTGCGAAGTTTGATCATGTTTTGGGGTTGATTTACGCGGACATGCACAAGCGCCTCGGTAAGGAGTCTAAATTTGAGCAGCAAGTGCGGAAAGTGCTCACCCAGCTCGAGCGCGGCAAGGGTCCCACCGTTCACAGGGCGAGACGACTTGCTGAGCGCTGCGTCGAAGCTAACCTCAAGACAACCGATCGACTTGGTGTAAGCTATGATTTGCTAACATGGGAAAGTGATATTGCGCGGTCAGGAATGCTTAAAGAAACACTTGAGCGACTGCGAGCAACCCCTTATGTGGTCGAAGGCACGGGCGATAAGGCTGGAACGCTGGTCTTGAGGCTGGCAGATTTTGGAATCGGGGATAAGGTGCTTGTGCGCTCTGACGGTACCGCCGTTTATACAGCGCGCGACATTGCCTATCAGCTCTGGAAGTTCGGGCGGGCGAAGGCAGGGCTGCTTTTCAAATTACACTCCAAGCGCCCGGATGGCACCAAAACATACACGACCGTTCAGCGGGGCAGGTCGGGCAGGAAGTTTGGCCAAGCCGATAAAGTGATTAACGTAGTTGGAGCGGAGCAGCGGTTTCCACAGCAAGTTGTGTTCACCGCCATAAAGGCACTCGGGCTGGAGCAGGAACACAAGAACTCGTACCACCTCGCCTACGAACACGTCTGGCTTCCGAGTGGCAGGTTTTCCGGACGCAAGGGCACTTGGGTTGGGTTTTCCGTTGATGATGTCATCGAGGAGGCGGTAGCCCGCGCCTACGTGGTGGTCGAGGAACATGCCCCCAAGGCGAGCGAGCGATTCAAGCGTGCTGCAGCTGAGTTTGTAGGTGTGGGGGCGATTCGATACTCGTTGATTTGTACCGCGCCCGAGAAGCGCATCACGTTCAAGTGGGAGGAAGCACTCAACTTTGATCGAAACAGCGGCCCCGCGGTGCAATATTCCCATGCTCGAGCTTGTAGTATCCTACGGAAGGCGAAGCGTCAGGGTGGGAAGCACCCGAATGATGTCTTCAAGTTACCCCAAGAACAGCATCTGATTAAGCTGCTTGCGAAGTTTCCGGAAATTGTCATTGAATCAGGCGGGAAGCTGCAGCCGAATTTGCCCGCGCTCTACGCAGCCAAGTTAGCACTGGCGTTCAACACGTTTTATGAGGCAGCGCCGGTGATCGAGGCTGAGACTTCTGAACTTAAAGCTGCACGTCTACGATTGGTGAATTGCATTCGAATAGTATTGCACAACACGCTCGATTTGATAGGGATAGTGGCTCCAGAGCGGATGTAGTTACTCTTGTAAGCCTGATCTGAATTCGCCCCGCTCGAGGTTTTCGTACCACTCTCGCCCCACTGGTTTCTGTTGGTGCAACTCCTTTCGACGCGCTTCGAGCAGCTCCGGCTCTCGGCCGATGAGTTCAGAAGCCGAGAGTATCCGATGTCCACTTTGCTCGGCCTCGGCTTGAACGGGCTTCAGATATTCTCGGTACTCCAAACTTCGCAGGAGGTGATGGTCTACAACGCTTAGTGGTACTTCGCCCGCGATTTTGATCATGTTGTTACAAGCTTTCACGAGGCTCTCTTCATCTATCTTGAATCCTTTCAGGTAGATGGGAGGGCCTCCAATCAGGAGCGCATCCGGTTTCTGTTTCATGATGAGCGTGAGCGTAGTTTCGTCGATTGGGCCTTGCACATCTGATGCGTGCACGAGCGAGCAGCTTGGCGTCTGAATCGTCAACATGAGTACATACCCAAGTTGTGAACCGCGCGTGCCGTGAAAAACCGGTTTTGAGAACTTGAGAGTGGTGCGGCCAAATTTGAAGCTCTTACCGTCAGCGACGCGGATATTTTTAGCGAGATTTGAATTTAACTTCTGGAACATGTAGCCCCGCTTTCGTTGGCTTAGGTTGATGTTCGAGCTGATATCTTTCACAAAGATGAGCTTTCCTCGATAAAGTCGCTCGGCGAGTTCGGGCGAGCTCCATGTCCAGAGCCAATCCTCAAAGCTGGGGACGTAGTGGTCGAAGTGGTAGTGGCTTATCGTCAGCACATCGGCGTCCCGCGCGGCGTCAATGATGACTTGTCGTGACTGAGCAAGCGCCATGTACTCGCGCTCGTGGGGGCTTAATTTGAAACGCGGCCCGAGCGCAGAGCCGGGGTCGACAACGAGTTTGACATCATCGGTTTCAACGAGCGTGGCCATGCTCCGGACACCAAAGCTCTCGAAGGCAAGCGGCAACACTCGAATTTCGCCGTTCCCCACGGGTACTGGCTCCATGCAATCGAATCCAATTCTCTCCATGAAATTTAAATGCGAAGCCCCCATACACCTAACCATGCCCGTACGAGTGAACTACTTGAAGCGCCCGAGGTTCAAGAAACCAGTGCTCGTTGCAGGCTTACCGGGGATAGCTCACATAGGCAAGCTGGCAGTCGAGTATTTGATCCACCAGCTTCGAGCAAAAAAATTTGTTGAGTTATATTCCGAGCACTTCCCAGAGTGGGTCGTCCGGGACGATGGCTCGGTTAAGACGTTGAAGGTAGATCTCTCCTACTGCAAGCCAGATGGGTTAAAGCGTGATCTCTTGCTCGCTACCGCTGATGCCCAGGCGGCCTCGCCAGCGGGGCAGTACCGACTCACGGGTGAGATTTTAGATCTAGCGGCGCAGCATGACGCGGATACTGTGATTACAATGGCTGCGTATGTTCTTTCCCCTAATGAGTTGAAGGCGAAGGTGGTCGGGGCGGCGTCGGATGTTGAAATGGTTAAGATTCTCCGCGAGCACGGGGTGAAACTTCTCGATAGTGGGATGATAGTGGGGATGAATGGCCTGCTTCCTGGGTTGGCTGCGGCGCGGGGCATGCGCGGATTTTGCCTGCTAGGCGCCACCCGAGGAGGGCTGCTCGATGTCGCGGCGGCGGAATCTGTTCTCCGAGCTTTGAGCGATGTGCTGGGGTTCAAGCTGGATTTGGAAGAGCTCCACAAGCACGCGGCGACTTTGCCCAGGTTCAAGCCGCCTAGGCTCAGGCTGCCGAGTGGCATCGAGGAAGAGGTCAGCTACATCCGATGACGCTTCTCACGACTGAAGCGCGCGTGATTTCTCGCTCGGCCCCGTTCTAAGTTGAGAATTTAAGTCTTAGAAATCAAGAATTAAATAGGCGCCTAAATGTCTGGGGAACTATCGGATATGGAAATGGGGAGTTTGGCAAGGAAGTTTGTAAGGCGCTCGATGAGGATAGGGAAAAAGCGTAATGGCAAGTATGATGCCGTAAGGATAGTTTACAACCGCATTGACTCAAGCTGTGAAAAATTTGCCCTTAAAGTTGAAGAGGAGTGCTGGCGGGTGGGCGCGCACACGCTCTTGCTCGGCTACTCATCCGAGAGAGCGAAGATAAAATACACGCTGTCCCCCGAAAAATCCCTGCGTGAGATGAGCCCGTTCGCGGAGGTGATAGCGAAGCGAGCGGATACGTTAATTTTCATCGGAGAAGAGGACAAGCCAAACTGGGCGATGGGCCTCGCGGCGAAAGTAAAACTCACGGCACCTGTTCGGGAAAAACTTCACGAGATTACTGATGGGAGGAAGACCCGGTGGGCATACTTCGGCTGGCCCGTCCCAGGGGCAGCTCGAGCTTACGGTTGCGCGGTCAAGAAGTTTAGGAGGATTTTTTTCGACAGCATTCGGAAAACTTTTACGCCTGAACTCATCAAACTTTGCAAATTTTATCATGATGCGCTCGCGGAAAAAAATGAAGTTCGAATAACCGCGACAGGTGGTACGGATTTGACTTTCCGAATAAAAGGCCGCCCAGTGCTGGTCGACGATGGAATACTTTCTAACGAAGACATTGCGCGCGGTGACGTTGGAGTGAACATCCCAGCAGGTGAGGTTTTCATTGCACCGCTTGAGACGAGTGCGGATGGAAAAATATTGTTTGAAAAGGTCGCAATTCCAGGATTCGGAAAACTTGACGGGCTAGAGCTCAAGTTCAGGAGGGGCAAGGTAGTGAGTTACGAAGCGGTACGCGGCAGGGAGAACTTCACCAAATTCCTCAAGGCGAACACGGGCGAAAAGGACCGCATCGGGGAGTTTGGTATAGGCACAAATCCTGGTGCGGCTTACACGGGGGGCAGCATAATCATCGACGAGAAGATTTTTGGCACGATTCACATCGCTATAGGCAACAATCGCGGAGCCTACCACGGTAAAAATCGAGCTTCCAGCCATCTCGACATCATCAAAGACATGCGGCGCGGGCAAGTTTTCGTGGACGGCGAGCTCGTCATGAACCGAGGTAAACCCGCTCGATAGTAGGTTACAAAGTCGGTCGTGATTTTAGTAAAGAGAAAGTTCATGCTTTTGTGCAAAGTGATTTATGCTAAATCCACGAAAAATATCGGGGTAAAAAAGTTGGCGGGGAATAAATGGAAATAATTTTTACGATTCTCTTTATTTTGGCCGTGGTGTGGGGTGTTGGGCTATTTTTTGAAAAGTTTGGTCAACCTCTTATTTTGGGGGAACTCATAGCGGGATTGGTCATCGGTCCGTCGCTGTTGGGCCTTGTTGGACCCCCAGGAGCTATTTTTGTATGGACCCCAGCTTTGGATATCCTTGCCACGTTAGGGATGTTTTTCCTGATGTTCTACGCAGGGCTAATAACCGATCCAAAAAAGTTGGGAAAGAGGGTAAAGACTTTTTTTGGAGTGGGGATAGCGGGCACCCTCATGCCTCTACTTTTCGGGTGGCTCGTCACCTGGTTTTTTACGCACGATTTTTGGATAGCGCTCATCATGGGACTCGCCATCTCGGGCACTTCTCTTGTTACTAAAGTGAGGATACTCGATGACTTGGGTATCCTCAGGTCTAAAGTGGGGTATACGATGATGGGCGGAGCGATGGTTGACAATATTTTCACGTTCATCATCCTCGCTGTAGTCATCAAGGCGATAACAGTGGGAATAGTGGGTCCTTTGGACGTGTTGTATACAATGGTGTTGGTAGTGGCATTCTTCGGAATCGCACTGTTTATCGGCTATCGTGTCTATCCACGAGTTAGAAAGTTATTCGTCCACCCAGGGGCTAGAGGTTTTACGTTTGCCCTCGTCATGGGTCTGCTCATCGCGGGCATCGGACAGATAATGGGGCTGCACTTCATTATCGGTGCATATCTAGCAGGCTTGTTTGTGCGGGAGGAGTTCGTGGGCGGAGCATTTCGGGACTTGAGCAGGCGCTTTCAGACCCTCAGTCACGGATTTCTGGGGCCCATATTTATCGTAAGCGTGGCTTTTCACGTGAGCTTTGGCGTGTTCGAAACACACACTCTGTTCCTGATAGTGCTCATCATGGCGGCGATAGCTGGAAAGGTGATAGGGGCGGGCGGCGGAGCATATCTCACCGGTTTGAAAAAAAGAGAAGCACTCACCATCGGCATAGGGATGAACGGGCGTGGAACGGTGGAACTCATCTTGGCAATGGTTGGTCTTGAGATTGGGCTCCTTGCCGATGTTCACGTGTCCTTGCTCGTTTTCACGGCATTTGCAACCACCCTCATAACTCCAATAGGGTTAAAGTACATGCTCCGAAAAAAACTAAAAAAGGAGTAAAGCCACCGTAAAGTGCGCTCAAAACAAATTTATTTTCACAAAACGTCAACTAGGAGTTCTTCGTGCTAGAGGCACAACATAAAAATCTGGAGCTGGTTTAAAAAAAGAAAAAGGAAGGGCAGAGTTTACCCGCCCTTCGCAGCTTCGTAGATTGCCCTCAGTGCAATGATCAGCGCAGCTGCGCCTACAAGCGTCGTTATGTTTGCTGCTAGCTGAGTGAGCTCCATCGGTATGCTGACTCCAGTTTCTGGTATCAGCATCTGCATGCCTAGAACGGTAACGACGAAAGCAATAGTGGCCAGCAGGAAGGGACTACTCTCGCGGGCCGTTATGTTGAGGAGTCCGACGACTACTCCCAAAACCGCAAGCACCACAAAAAGCCAATCCGACGGTGACATGAACGCTGCAACTAAAGCTATTATTAATCCTATATAGAATGCTGCTGGACCGATTAGGGCAATTCTTTTAACCGCTTTTTCCCTTGCCAGGTTCAACCCTCCATGCAAATGTGATTTGTACCTCTTTTAAAGTATACGGTGGTGCTTTTTTGGAAGTAGAGCCAATTTATCATTAACATAGTGGAGTACAACTTTAAATGCCACGTTAACTGTTTATTCTGGAAAAATTGTGCTATCCGATGAACCATTTTTTAATCAATCGTGAGAACTTTTTGTGCAAGATTGAACTGACAAGCCTTGCTAATAGTAAATAAAGAATAAAGTTAAAGTTTTTAGTCTCTACGATACCAGAGCAGGTGGTGAATCATGGGGAAGCGACCTCGAAAGTGGAAGAAGAAGGGCCATATGCGCTGGAAGTGGGTACGTAAGCGCATGCGGCGGAAGCTCCGCAGGATCAAGCAGAGAAAAGCGTAGTCTGATTAACACTTTAGTTTATAGCGGTAAAACCCCGTTGATCAACACACCCCTTTAATTATTGCAAACGTGAGCGGGCCAGCAAGGTTTTTATGTTGGATGGATAATCCAACTAAGGGGGAACAGCGTGCTTGAGGAAATAATGTTTGCCCTCGGCGTCTTTGCGTTCGGCTTACTGGCTCTATACTTAATCAGCATTTTCAGAGCCCAAATCCTTCGTGGGTGGAAAAGAGGAATGGCCAAGCTATGGGGGGTTGGGGCGCCAGAGCGGGTTTTGGCTAGGCGCATCAAGCTATTCATCCTGTTTGGGGTATTGTTCATCGCTTTGAGCAAATTGTTGTACCTCGGTGGCGTTACCTTTCCGAACTTCGAGCTGATAATCCCAACGCTGGTCGTCGTTGGCTGCTTCTCACTCTCGGTTGGTAGTAGAGGTTCTTGGCGGTTCTTGACGCGGTACTTCGGAGTGATCGCGCTTGCTAGCGTCTTCTTCATAGACATCGGCTTCTGGGGCTTCAGAAGCGTCTACGTCTTTACGTGGTCAGGTTTTATCATTTGTTGGCTTCTTGGGATGCGTAACAAACTTTCGATGTTTGACAAATTCAAAACCCTGCTGGGGCGCGCAATGCTCACCGCAGTGGTTGCCATCATCTTATTTGACGTGTGGACTGGGCTCATAGGGCACACGCTTACCACTGGTGTATCACTTTGGGTGGCTTTTCTTGGTCAGATCCCTTTTACGCTCTACCATCTCACTTCTCTCGTCTTCGTCCCACCACTCGTTGGGCTGGGCAAGATGTTGGCGAGGGTCAAAATTTCAGTCCCAGTAGCGGTGACAGCAAAAGCGGGAGTCCGTGCACGCGTCGAACGGTAAGGAGGTGAGAAGATGGAGAAAAGACCGGTAGCCCAAATCGCGGCACTCGTCGTTGTGGTAGGCTTTGTCTGTTTTGGCGGTGGGTACATGCTTGCAGGAGGGTCCGAAAGGCTGGCAGAGCAGCACGCTATTGGCGAAAACATCACGGTTAACGTAAAGGCCCCAGGTCAGGCGGAGTACATAAGCGTCGACCTGAAATCTGGCATGACGGTGTTGGATGCGGTGGCGAATGTTATACAAATAAAAACGGAGATTTACTCGTTGGGCCCTGCAATCAAATCGGTCAGCGACCAGTGGTTATTGTACATAGTTAATGGCGAATCGCCTGAGGTAGGCATGGACAAGTATCAGCTTAAGGGCGGCGAGAACATCGAATTAAATTTAGCATGATTTGACAAGAGTTCGTGCCGCCGCCCTCGCCCCAGTTTCCGCACTTAAGACGTCATCGGCAGTACTGATTATGATTACATCTCCTTCGCGAGGCTTGAATGTTTTAATAATGGTTTCGCTATTTTTCTTCCCCATCTTGATGAATTCATCCGGAAACTGAAGTTTACCTCTTTTGAATACGAGCACTGTCGCCCCTTGCGCGCCGACTTTTATGGCTTCATCTCGTTGTTCGATGCCCCGCTTGATTTTTTTCGCCGCGCCGCGAACGATTGTAGCGACATCAATCTTTCCCACGGTTAGGTCGCCTGTATCGACCTGTACAAACTCGTCCTGCTTCTTCAGTTGGTTAAGGATCGTGCGCATGCTGCCTTCGCCCACCCCAAGCTCTCCGGCAAGCTGTTTACGACCAATTCTTTTGTGCTTCGCTATGAGTTCAAGCGCTCTGCGAACATGAACCTCGGCAAATCGCGGCAGGGGCCCGATGACGCGCGGCATAGACAGCACTTCCCTTCACAATTTTCATACCAATTTTATCCTTGCTGTACCATAAGATTTCTGGCTTTAGGTTCGTTTCTTTCATTTGCCTCTTGGTTGCGAAAAGGATTAATATTTCCATGTGCTCGTTATCTTTTAAAGTATATGTCAGGATCGGAATGACGTGATACGCGCAGTTACCTTTGATGTGTGGGGCACCCTGCTTGGTTATACAGCCGAGATGAGCGAGTACTGGCGAGAGGCTAGAAAAAGGAGCATGTTCAAAGTACTGAGAACACTTGGATATAACTACAACATGAGCGAGATTAGCAAAGCCTACGACATTTTGGAGCGAAAAATTAGAGGGGAGGAGGTCCTCTTGCCAATTAGCTGCACGAGTTCTTCGAGGCAGCATTTTGAATCGATGAGTGAGATAACAGTCACAGATCAAGTGGGGCTCTTCCTGAGGCTTCTCAACGTTAAAGTTCAGGGGCCGTGGGTTAAGGAACTCGTGAAACTCTATGCCGAGGTCTCGCTTGAGAAGTTGCCCACTTGTGCAAAAAATGCGCGTGGATGTCTCAGCCAATTGAAGGATGATGGCATAAAATTGGGGATAATATCCAACGTTGCTAGGACGCCAAGCAGAGTCCTCAGAATCGTCTTGGCTAAACATGGGATACTAGAATATTTTGACACCACGAGCTTCTCCGACGAGGTTGACGTGAGAAAACCCCATCCAAAGATATTTCTACACGCTCTTTCTCAGCTAGGGGTTAAGGCCAAAGATGCTGTTCATGTGGGTGACCGCTTGCGTGACGATGTCTACGG
>Ga0111210_169_pt1 | contig 20443 bp, 19 predicted proteins | sample DeeMarSWOR152_54_FD_80399 | JGI IMG/M metagenome (GOLD analysis project Ga0111210, IMG submission 80399) | Hadesarchaea archaeon DG-33 | reverse complement strand
GGGTGCTGGATTGACGAACCTGCCTTTCCTGCTGGGCGCGATGGAGGCCAGCGAACTCGTTCTCCTGAAGCTCGTGATGGGCCTAACAGCGATAGCCCTCGCGGCGGTGATGGCGCGCTACATAGCAGTGATAAGCGCTGGCAACGATAGGGTCGAGCTTTGGGCGACGATGGGTAAAACCGTCTTGTTCACTACAATAGTCTTCACTGTCGCATACTTGGGTTTCGGTTTAATTAAGGGGACGTAGTTAGCATCGAAGAGGTTCTACCGCTTAACGAGAATCTTAAGCTCCTGCTATCCAAGCGCTTTCAAAAGATATTTTCCTTTATAGGTTAGGAAATAGACCCTCCTTCTGCCCTCTTCTTTAAAATCCACAAACCTGCTTTGTCTAAGGTCCCCAAGATGCTCATAAGCAGATGAAAGGGAAATCCCCAACCTATTTGCCAATTCATACCCATGAATGGGCTTCTTCTTGATTTCGCTCAAAACTCTCCTCTTTGTCGAACCCAAGATCCCCGTTGGAAATCCCCGGTTAGGGTTTGGTATATACCATACAAATGATTTCCGAACTAATGATTTATAACAGAAAAATCCGATATATCCGGTGGTGTGAATTGGTGAACTGGATCTGGGGGGTGAAGCCACGGGTATTTGCGTCTTACCTGCACTAGCGAATGCAAACCTCGCAGGTTGCTCGAGGGGGCTTAGATCGGATATATCTCCCACGCAATCTGCTGGTGCGGTTTCCCGAAGTCACAAGCTTTTGGGCGAGGTTATCCATCCAACTGCACCAGCAGGCGCAGAGGGAGAAAATTAGGAGATCGACAATGGATTCTAGGAAAATTTCAAAACTGATTCACGGGTCCGTGCGTTGCCCCCACTGTGGTAAACCAGCGTGGGTGATGGCAACGAAGGGAGAGCGAGCGAATCTACACTGTAGTAAGTGCGGGATGTTCGAAATCTCCGTGCGGAAGTTGGAGGTTTTCCGACTTTAATCATCTAAACTAAAGCTGCCGAAGTTACTCCCCAGTAGTCATCACTGGGATCGGTTGGATGCTTACAAACAAGCGTTTTTCTTGAAACACTATTCGAAGAATTCGAGACCTCATAAAAATTTCGAAAATTTTCTGCTATTGTTATTGAAGATTATGTGTATCGCGATAAGATATACCAGTCGCGGTGATGGCCCGATGTTATTCTTAAAACCGCACCTGATTTATATAACTCATTATATATCCGACGCCAAGTTTAAATGCGACGCGTAATGAGGTGGGTTGTGGTGAAATGGCTTCCAAATCCGAAATCATGCAGCTCGCGAAGAAAGAGGGAATAAAGTTCGTTCAGATGCAGTTCATGGACATCTTGGGTACCGTCAAAAATGTCACAATCCCGACCACTAAGCTCGAAAAGGCTCTTGATGAGGGCGTGTTCTTCGATGGGTCCTCGGTGTTGGGGTACGCTACGATTGAGGAGTCTGACATGCGCCTTAAGCCAGACCCGGACACTTTTGTTGTACTTCCTTGGCTCCAAGACAACATGAAAACAGCCCGCATCGTGTGCGATGTGTACGACTATGAGGACAATCGGTTCGATGGAGATCCAAGAGCGGCCCTCCAAAAGCTGATGAAGCGCGTCCAGAAGAAGGGCTGGATGTTCAACACCGCTCCGGAGTACGAGTTCTTCCTCTTCATGCCGGACGAGCGGGGGGACCCGACGACGAAGCCCTCTGATTACGGGGGCTACTTTGACCTGATGCGCGACCGAGGCGATAACGTTAGAAAGGAAATAGTCACCTATCTCAACGCGATGGGTTTTGACGTTGAGGCTTCCCATCATGAAGTTGCACCGGGGCAGCACGAGATTGACCTAGCGTACGCCGACGCCATAACCTCGGCCGATCGCGTTGCTATGATGAAGTACGTCACGAAAACGATCGCCAGCAAGCACGGACTCTACGCCACATTCATGCCTAAGCCGATCTTCGGGGTCAACGGCTCCGGGATGCATGTTAACCAGTCGCTGATGGCGCAAAGCAAAAGCGTTTTTTACGACCCCAAGGGCACGTATAAGCTAAGCAAGCCCGCGCTCCACTTCATCGGGGGCATGTTGAAGTACGCGAAGGAGACGTGCGCGGTTCTCGCCTCATCGGTCAACTCCTATAAACGCCTGGTTCCAGGGTACGAAGCACCTGTTTACATTTCATGGGCCAACCGAAATCGAAGCGCCTTCATTCGTGTGCCAGCTGGTAGAGGAGCACGAACGCGCATCGAGCTTCGTAACCCCGACCCGGCCGGCAATCCATATCTGCAGTTCACGGTGATGCTCGCCGCCGGATTGAAGGGGATCGAAGACAAGATCGAGCCCCCCGAGCCAGTCGAGAAAGATATCTTCCGCATGAGCGCCGAGGAACGGGAAGCCCTAGGTATAGGCGCCCTGCCGGAGAACCTCGGGCAGGCGCTTGATTGTATGAAACGAAGCAGCTTGGTCCGAGAGGCGATGGGGGACCACCTCTTTAACCACTTCCTCTACATCAAGGGGCAGGAGTGGGACAGCTACAGGGCCCAAGTCAGCGATTGGGAAATAAAAACACTTTTGCCGGCGCTTTAACAGTTCGGTTCTGTTGTTTAAAAAAGTTTGATCATTTTATTTTGAATTCTTTCTCATCGGTTCGACTTTTAAAGTCAATTTTTTCAGCACGGGAATACGTTTCTTGGCCAATTTTTCAATCTTTTCTACTATTTCATTCGCAGCATGAACAGAAAGATTTCCATCGACTTTAATATGCATTTCTCCAACAATATATGGTCCTGATTTTCTGAGGCTGATCTCGTGAACCTCTTCAACACCCTCTACGCTCTCGGCTATACTCTTGACATTACCTCTAGTACCCGGGCAAGCACAACCGTCCATAAGGATGAGCGAAGATTCCTTTATCGCACCGTATGAAATTGCAAAGATGAAAATAGCTATTATCATAGCAGCGACGGCCTCTGCTTGGTAATATCCCAAATAAGAAAAAGCCAACCCAAAAAAAACTATCGATGACGCCATCCCTGTCTTTATCGAATTTTTCGCATCTGTTTTCAGTGCTACTGAGCCAAGCGTGTTTGCCACTTTTCTTTTGTATACGGCCAATAGGAAAAAAGCTGCAGCGGCAAACGATGACACAATCAACCCAACGATAGGGAAGGTCAACTCTTTAGGATGAATTAGAGACAAGTATGAACTATAAAATATCCAGATGCCAATGAACACGAGAAAAATGGCTACAATCATTGATGCAAAATTTTCCATCTTGTAATAGCCGAACTGAAATCTTTCGCTAGGGCTCTTGCGTAGCATTCTCAAGCCAATCAATACAATTAATGAAACAAATGCATCTGCAATTGTGTGAACCCCATCACCTCTCAGCGCAACACTGCCAGATAGAAGTCCTGTTAAAAGTAAAAGACATCCAAGAGAAATTAATGTAAATATAGATATTTTTGTAATCTTTTCGCCTTTTGCTAATGCGTCATCAACTTGCATTTTATTCCTTGTTCCCATTACTTTATTTATTGCACGCTCTAAAAAATTTCACTAATGCAAAATCTAGCGAATTTTTGAATTTGCCATAGAAATTGCGGGGATTCGACCACGCGACTACTCCGCGGCGGTTAGGTCATCCCTCTCCGCGCTTTTTGCCGTGCGATCTTTTTCCAGCACTTCGGCTTCAACGCACCCTACCGCGCGTCTTATCCACTGCCTTCCCTAGCCGCGCTAGGTTTTTCCATGACTCCCCTTTGCCCTTAGGCGAAAGTTCAGCCTTCTTTGCTGGCTTCCTCCCCACAATTAGCTTTTCAGCGTTATTCCACTATTTAAAGCTTTTGCGTGTTACTGAAAATGTAACAATTTACATTTTAAAGTTGAAAAGTAAATCAAAAATTTGTGGCGGTTAGGATGCCCTTAGATTTGCAAGTCGACAAATGCGCTTCCGCTCCAACGCTTGCGGTCTTCACGATATTCGTGATTCTGTGCTCGAGCGTGGCGATAGTTACTTTTCAGTCGTTGGAAGAGCGAGGGGTTTCAACGATTATTCTAAAAAGCGCTGCTGACGTGGTTTGCGCCACAGCATCGCAGGTTGAGAGCGAGCTAAACTCAACGCTCGAGAGCTCGATAGCTGCTGCGATGTACGATGTCGGCTTAAGGGGTGGTACACGTGAAAATGTGGAAAATTACATTCGCGAGTACGTGAACGCGCATATCTCTGACATCAACGCCTCCTCGCGCTCAACCCTCAAGGTCACCGTGCCGCTATGCGACGATAACTCGCTCATGATTGAGTGGTTACCTAATGGGAGCATTCGTGCGCGAGGTTACCTAGATGCCAGCTTTGAGCACGTGATGGGCCCTAGGGCATTCGGGTTAAGTCTGCATGCGATGTCCCGCCCGAGGTTCGAACGGATAAGGCACGTAGCCGAGCTATCTTCGGTGCTGGTAGCGGACGCGGACCTCGCGGAGTTGGAGGAGTTGGAGCGAGCGCTTAACGAGAACTATGCGTGCGAAGGGCTTGCGGTGGAGCTGGTGGATGAGAACGGCATAGTTTCAGTGACCGTGCGGGACATCTTTGGGGCTCGAGGAGTATTCGTTCCTTAAACCACGGCTTCTAACTCGGGCTCCGATTGAAAAACAACACCAGGAGTATTTTCCAGACACCACCATGGCATCGCTTGATAGTGTAAGATGTAACTCTCAAATTCGACCCGCCAAGTGAGGTAAGTAAAAACGTTGGTGGTCACTGCAGAAGCTCGAATCGATGCGTTATTTGGTATGTTTACTACCGCGTTATCGCTTGCGCGCCGCCAAGTTCGCGAGCGTAAATAGCCAAGCGCCTGCGCGGGAGAGTACAGCCATCCGCTCAAGTAAGCGTTTTCTGCACTTGGACAGGGGAAGGAATCGGTAAATTCTCCCGCATAGTTCTCGATGTTTGAAATAATCCAAGCGTTATCGATGAGCCCGACATTTTCCCAGCTTTCGTACCCCTGAACACGGAGCAATATCGAACCAGCACGGACGAGTATCGAATCGCTGTTTTCCCATTTGTACGCGTCAATGTCACGGGACACGTCAAAGTAGGCGGCGATGATTGCCGTTGCCTCGCGCTGGTTCTCTCGCGCGGAATAATAGAATTCCGGTGGTTCGCCTGAGGGTGTGGGGAGAATGTTTTCAGGCAACGCTTCAATCGGAGAGGCGCTGACGAGCACGATATCACCTAAGCACATGAAGTAAACTCTTCCTCCAGGTGTGAGGATTGTGTTCTCCACCTGCAACACTACGTTTGCGATGGTCCAGTAGCTTTCACCCGCCCCAGTCCCCCCGGTTATCCGCACGATGAAGGTCGAGCGGTTCTCGTCTATTTCGAGCTCATAACCTGAACCAGCTAATTGCAAGGGCATATCAAGAGTGGGTTGCTGCCCAGATAGAGCTGAAAAGCAGGTTTTGGCTAGATCGTCCGCGAGCGCTTGGGCCTGAGCACTGACCTCGAATTCCCGCTGCTTCGTCAGCTGCATGAAGAAGACCCCCGCAAGCAGAATCGCCATGAGAACCCCGAAGAGCAGGTAGAAAGGCAGCTCGTAGGTATCAGACACTTATCGTCACCCCGTTCTCCGTGCGCTTGAGCGCTAGCCGCATCTGTTGTCCGCTGAGCGTCGGCCCACTGACCTCAGTGCCTGCATCGAAATTCTCCTGCACCTGCCCGATCACGATCACCACCAGGTTCTCCTCGAATCTGAGCTCACAGTTTGGGGGCACCACGATGTCGAAGGGGAGGGAAGCCCCTGCGTCTTGATCTGCCAGAAGCTTTACCTGCTGCGCGAGTTGCTCGGCCTGGCGCCTGAAAACGGCCTCCGCGCTCCCGCTCTGATATTGTAAGTATAGGGCGGCGAAAATCGAGATGAAAATTGCAGCGAATATCACACTCGCTAAGGTTCGAAGGGCCACCATGCTATCGCCTTATTGTCTCACGCGGACCTTGAACAAAAAGATTACTTTGCAGACTTTTTCTCTAGGTTAAACACCAATGCTTAATTATGAGACAAATTTTAAGCCCAGTACTTAACCTTAAGATGGTATTCATGTCTGAGTTTCTCCACGTGGACACACTTGAGGATGCTTGCGCAAAGCTCGAGAAACATTGGAGAATCAAACCACGAAAGGTCAACATGCCGCTCGATGAGGCGGCTGGGCGCGTGCTGGCCGAAGATGTAGTCTCAAAGATTGATGTCCCTCCTTTTGATCGTGCTGTTTTTGATGGCTATGCGGTTCGCGCTATGGACACGTTTGGGGCCGGGGAGGAATCGCCCGTTGAACTCACTTGCGTGGGTAGCGTGCGCGCCGGCGAGTGGCCAAAGCTTAAGATAACCAGGGGACAGTGTGTCGAGATCTCTACTGGCGCGCCAATCCCAAGAGGTGCGAACGCCGTAATCATGGTTGAATACTCAACGGTCGGCGCAAAAGTCGTTCAAATTTTTCGTGCGGTTGCCCCAGAGGAGAACATCGCCAAGCGAGGTTCAGAGATTAAACATGGGACGAAGGTTTTGGGCGCAGGAGGAGTGATAACGCCCCAAGTACTTGGAACGCTCGCGGCAATCGGGAGAAAACGTGCAGAAGTGTACTCACCCCCCAAAGTCGCGGTGATATCAAGCGGCGCCGAATTGGTCAGCGCTGGCTCCTCACTCAGGTGGGGCAAAATCTACGATGTAAACGGACCCGCGATCTGTCGGGCAGTCGAACTCTGCGGGGGTGAGGCTAACTATCTCGGCGTCGCGAGGGATGAGCCCCGCAGCCTAGCGAATTTTGTCAAAAGAGGGCTGGCCACCTGCGATGTGGTAGTACTCTCAGGGGGGTCGTCAGCTGGTGCAGGGGATATCGCGCCAGCCGTAATCGACCAAATGGGAAAACCCGGTGTGATTGTGCACGGGCTTGCGATGAAGCCGGGCAAACCAGCATTCGTGACTGTCGTGCGAGGTAAACCGATTTTTGGGCTCCCTGGCTATCCGGTTTCCGCACTGATGGTTTTCGACCAGCTAGTTGCACCTTACCTTCGGCGTCTGAGCGGCTTACCGCGAGCTGGACGGGCAAGAGTTCAGGCGAAGTTAGCATCTAAAATCATCTCGGCGCGGGGGAGGCGAGAGCTCGTGCCCGTGAAGCTCGTTCGAGAAGGGAGAGTAGTTTATGCTAAACCACTATTCAAGGGCTCGGGTGCGATAACTGCGCTCTCGCTGGCTGACGGGTACATCGATGTGCTGCTCAATCGGGAAATCGTTGAGGAAGGCGAAGTCATTGAGGTCAACTTGTTCAGAGGTGTTGAGGTTGCTTAGAGCTATAGTAATAGCTGGCCGCAAGAAGAGCGGCAAGACCAAAGTAATCGAGGGTTTAGTCAAAGAGCTGATAAACCGTGGCTATCGCGTGGGAACGGTGAAGCATGTCCCGAAGCAAGGATTCACGTTGGATCAATCTGGTACGGACACTTGGCGGCATGCCCAAGCGGGAAGCAAGACAGTAGTGTGTATAAGCCCCGACGAGGTTGCGACTCTGGAGAAACGTAAGCCTGACCTCGGAGAAATACTTTCGAGCTTGCGCGATCTCGATTTTGTCATATTGGAGGGCTTCGGTAGTGTTGAAAATTTAGTGAAGATAATGGTTGCTCGAAATGAGGACGAAGCGTCGGAGTTGGACGACGATTTCACGGTTGGTTTTATGGGCCAAGGAGTCGGCGAAAAAACGGTCCTGGAGCCGGATGATTTCAAAGCGATTGCCGACTTGGTCGAGCAAAAAGCGCTTCCTCCTACAGCTGGCCTCGACTGCGGCGACTGTGGTTATGGAACTTGCAAAGAGTTCGTTCTCGCAGCTCTAGCTGGGAAGGCTCCGAAAAACGGCTGCAGACCACTCTTTGGCCGCGTCCTGCTTACTGTAGACGGAAGACGAGTCCCTCTTAAGATTTTCATGCAGGATTTAATAGCTGGGACCATTGCCGGGATGTTGACCTCTCTGAAAGGCGCTAAGGGAGAGGAGATAAAAATCGAGGTGATTCGGCATGAAAGATAGATATGGGAGGCCACTCACCAGCTTGCGAATATCTGTTACGAACAAGTGCAACCTGAATTGTTTTTACTGTCATCGAGAGGGCTACCAAGGTGGAGATCAGGAGATGAAAGCGAATGAAATCGGTGAAATAGTTCGAATAGGATCCGAATTTGGTATTAAAAATGTCAAGCTAACGGGTGGAGAACCCTTGATGCGTGATGATATAAAAGAAATAGTGTCCGCGGTAGCCCAGCCCCCCATCGTTGACGTTTCGTTGACAACCAACGGAACTGAACTCGCCAAGAAAGCGAGAGGACTGGCAGAGGCTGGACTTGATCGTGTTAACATTAGTTTGGATACTTTGAATCCTTCAGTCTATACCAAAATCACCGGTGCACCGAAGCTTGAGCACGTTCTAGATGGCATAGACGCCGCGTTGGATGCAGGCCTGCGCCCCGTGAAGTTGAACATGCTAGTCCTTAGGGGGATTAATGAGGGTGATATTGAGCGGGTAATTGAGTATTCTCTGAGTCGCGGGGCAATTCTCCAGATTCTGGAATTACTTCGAATGCCCGATACGGCGGAAATTTACGAGCGCTTTAACGTGAGCTTAGAACCAATTGAACGAAAGCTTCGCGAACAGGCTTTGGACATCAAGAAAAGTCGATTGAAGCAGGCGAGGAAAAGGTACATCCTTCCCAATGGAGAGGTTGAGATCGTCAGGCCAATGCATAACTCCGAATTCTGTATGCATTGCACCCGCATTCGCCTCACTCCTGACGGTTATCTTAAACCGTGCCTGATGTGCAACGATAACCTAGTCGATGTGCTTTCCCCTGTCAGCGCAGGTGACCTCGAAAGGGCTCGCAAAGCGTTCACCGAAACAATCGCGAGACGGGAGCCATATTTCAAGGGTGTAACTCGTGAGATATGCATTCCGAGTTGCGTATGATGGCTCGCGGTATTTCGGATTCGTCAAGCAGCCGAGCAGACCTACCATCGAGGCAGAACTGTTGAAAGCTTTCAAGAGGTGCGGGTTATATCGTGAATTAAAGAAAGTACGAGTCCGCACAGCATCTCGAACTGATCGCGGCGTCAGCGCGGTTGGACAGGTCGTGGCATTGAATGTCTTCGAGGAACCAAATTTAAGTCTCATCAATGCTTGCTTACCAGACGACATCGCAGTGCTCGCGGTAGCAGAAGTTGAATCAGAGTTTGATCCTAGGAGACAAGCACAGAACAAACATTACCGCTACGTCTGCGAGGCGCCCCTCAACTTTGATTTGTCTCTCGCTCACCGAGCCGCAAAATTGCTCAATGGCATTCACAACTTCAAGTACCTCTGCAAGCACGAGCAGGGACGGTCAACTCTCGGGAATATCAAATACGCGAGCGTTCGTGGACGAGAAATTCTTGTCTTTGATTTCATCGCCCGGGCTTTTCTCTGGCAGCAAGTACGGCGAATGGTGAACGTACTGCTTGCAGTGGGCAAGGGCAAACTCAATTTGGACGAACTCAAAAAGATGCTAGAGGGAGAGGCGAAGCAAGCAATGCGGCCAGCGCCAGCGGAAGGACTTATTTTAGTAGGCATCCGATATCCATCACTCGTGCTAAAACCCGACGCACGAACCGTTTCGAAATTCATCAAATATCTAAGGGAGCGTGCGCACCCGAGCTACAAAGCAATGGAGCGCATACTTCTGTCAACGCAATAGACCTCCTTGAGTCACTCTTACTTTCTTCCTCGCCTCGATGCAAGAGCAAGCGTGGAGATTGAGAATGGTGCTGATTGGACAAGGAAAGAAAATTGTGAAAAACGTGACAAAGTAGTTCCTAAGGGGTCAGATATAGCTGTTCGAATCCATTCAGAAACCTGCCGTCAAAAAATAAAAATAAAGAGAGCGCACCATCATTAACGGATTCCGCAGAGTTATTAGCGGAGGGGCCAGCTGAATGGGCCAAATGATAAAGAAATGGAGTGTGACGATGCCGAAAATGAAGGTCGAGATGGACGATGAACTCCTCTGGGCGCTGAAACGCGTCCTGATGGGGGTTAAGACTGTAAAGGATGAACTCGGCGCTGAAAGGACATATAAGATCATTAAAGCGTTGGGGGGTTTTCCGCTGATCGACTTAGAAGAAGCGGAGAGAGAAGTAACAAGGATCATAAAACAGTACCAAGTAAGTGCTAAAATAAAAAATCTAATTTTAGAGTCATCCGACCTTAAAGAAATAGCGGACCCTCCATTTTTCAAAATTAGCGGTGCTATGGATATTGTTACCAAACCAAGGGGTATTTTTTCTCCAGAAAAAACAGAGCGGCGGTACTTTACAGCAAAAGTGCATGCTCTTATCGGGAAAGTTTTAACATACAAGATGTATTTAGTCTATTAAAATGATTCAAGGAGGTGAATAAATGGCAAAAAAGGAAGTTGTAATAGATAGTGAACTCTTAGACGCGTTAAAAATTACCTTAGTGAAGACCGAAGCCGTAACGAGCGAGCTTGGCGCTGAGAAAGTAGGCAAAATCATCGGAGCACTGCTGGGGGCCACAGAAGTGGGGGCGAAAAAGTCACCAGAAAATCCGCCCGAGAAAAAAGATTCATTCGAGAAGAAATCCGAAGAGAAACCAAGTGACGAAAAGCAAACTTTAATCGGGTTCAGAAGCCCGAAATCTTAGTCAATAAAAACACTGCAACCTATTTTTAACACACGTTCTTTCCGAAGGCCGAAGATGTTTGCCAAGGTTTCATCTCAGTGAAAACGCTCGCTTCACCGCTCCCACATCAGCAGGCTCTCCCGCGCTATTCCGACCTTCTTTCTCGCGGGGGTTGTACAGAATCGCTTGTTTACCACGATCACGCGCTTTGCCCTGAACCCGGCACGTTCGGCAAGCCTGCTAAGCGTTTCGCATACATCAACAACATCTTCCGGGAAACATCCATCTGATGCCACCAAACAAACTCTTGCCCCGTGCTTGCAGACGCGACAAAGCTCCTTGATCACCGCGAACATGTCCTTGAAGTAAAGTTTCGCTTCGATCGGTTCTCCCTCAACAAATTCTCCAACTTCAGAAAAATCCTCCACAGCACCACCCTCGCGCACGCCGATGAGCTGATCTGAAGCTGGAGCATCCAAGTCCAACAACTGCTGCTCGATACGGTACGCGTTGATGTACTCCCGTTTGTTCAGGTAGGGCGGAGAGGTAACGACTGCATCGACGCTCTCTTCGGCCAGCTTAAGCTTCCTTGCGTCGCAGTGCTCGACCGTTACCTTGCAGGCCTTTCCCTTGAATCGCTCGACATCGCTACACATGTACAGGAGTTGTCTTTTGAGCACGTTTCGAAGGGAATGCGTCGGCTTCTTGACGACCCTTATCGCCGCGCCATCCTTGTGCGCCCAGCTGCATCGCATCGCCGCGTTCATCAACCCGAGTAACAGAAATTCGCGAACCTTCTCGTTTTCAACCTCTAGTATCTCTCGCTTGAAGAATGCGATGTCTTCCAGCAAGATTTTTGGAAAAACGCGCGCGACGAAACCAGGCACTTCAACTTCTAGTTTCTCGAACTTCGATTTCATCAACACTCGGACAGCTGCCCTGAGCTCCTCCACATCGTAATCCCTTAGTTTCACGCGCGATGCGAACAACATGATTGGATGTACATCATAACCGATGCCGTCTACCCCAAGTTGTCCTTCGCCAAGTCCCCAAGTTTCAGCAAGTAGAAACACGAGGTCTCGGGAGAACGCCTCTTTGAAATAGAACCAGTTGTAAACGGGAAGTCGCTTATTTATGAGGAAGGTCGCCAGTTGGCCAAGTTTGAGCTTCTCGACTATCTTCACAGGAGAACCTTCCGAGTCACCGCATTGACTTGAGATAATTAACCTCAGTGTCGCTCAGTTCGAGTTCGGCCGCGATTCGAGATGCAGCCTTCTTGTCGTGTTTGAATATCAGGTGCAAGTAGGGCAAGAAGTTTTTTCGCGCAACCTTCGAGGAGGTGTGACAACGAGCAGCAATTTTTTTCGCTGCGCTATCACGCACGGCTCGAACAGACCTAGTTCTGCCGAAATATTTTCCAGAGCTGGGAGGTTGGAAGCGGACAAATTTTAGCTCGCCCTCACGAGAGAGAGCAACCCCTGCGCTCATTAGGTCGCTGGCGTACCTCCAAAGCCCGTAAGCTTGTCTTCTTCGGGCGCGGCCTAGAAAAGTATCGGCCCGCGAAATGGCGTCGTAGGCCCGAGCTCGGTCAGCCGGGTCGGCAAACATCCGTGGGATATTTTCATCAATCCACGCGAGGGCATCGTCAGGTGCCTTGTCGAGCGCCCATAACAACTCTCGAGCTTCCCTAACTCCCTTGGCATAGACGAGTTGCTTCAGCACATCGAAAATGCTCGCTTCCCGGTCGCGTCGATAAAGCACGACATCCTTTATGGCTAAGCGCTTTCTGCCGGCCGCAATGGTTTGCAGATCGTTTATCGCGGAGCGCAGGTCACCCCGTACAGTTTCAGCAATTACGTTCAACGCAATCGGGTCGGCTTCGATGTGCTCCGCGCGGCATATCCGTTGAAGTACGCTTGCAATTACATCCTTAGTTAAGCGCCTGAAGTTTATGGCGAAACAGATGCCCCTTATTTTCCACGGAATCGCATATTGGTCATTAGCAATTAGCACCACTGGATTCTGAGTCTGCTTAAGCAACTCCTCGATCGCTCGGTATCCACCCCGGTCTGTAGTTCCGTAGACGTTGTCGGCTTCATCGAGCACGACCAACCGCTTGCCCCCCGCCCCCGCAAAAAGGGTTCCTGTCGTCGCTGCTGTGCCGGCAACCTGTTGGACTATTTTAAGGGTGCGTTTGTCGCTAGCGTTGAGCTCGATCAAATCCCACCCAAATTCCCGGGCCAATGCAGCGGTTGCAACTGTTTTCCCCGTCCCCGCCGCCCCGTAGAGCAGGAGGGCTGGTTTTTTTGGCTTGCCCTTCCGCCACCCTTCCGCCCAGCCAAGCATTGCTTTAAGAGCTTGGGATTGTCCTATTACTTCCTTGAGTTCGCGGGGTCGGTACTTGTCGACCCAAGATTCTGACATGGAGGTACCAAACACAATTTAGCTGGGTTTGATTAAAATGATTGGGGCACGGAAAACAGAGAATATTCTTGACCCCTCTCTTAAAAATTGTCTTAAGTTCTAGCCCCTATACTGAATGGGATAACGGTGAAAATTGCGGTTATCGCTGACACTCACTTGGGGACGAAGTGGGGAACTGCGCGGGAACAAGATTCTTTCGAACAGACTAGGGAGGCCATCGAGCAAGCGCTTGAACTTGGTGCGGAACTCATTCTCGTGCTCGGCGATATTTTTGATATGAGAACCCCCCGCCAAGAAGTTTGGGCCCAAGCCATGCGCATCCTCTCAATTCCACTAGCAAAGGGACGGAACGAGATCACGCTCAGCCGTGTTATCGACAAAAATCAGGATGATTTTTCCCCTGTGGCGCTCCGCGGGACACCCGTAATCGCTTTACACGGAAATCACGAGCGGCGCACCCGAGGATTCGTTAACCCTGTAGAGGCTCTTGAAGCTGCGGGTCTCCTCATCCACCTGCATCACAACACGCTGATTTTTAAAACCTCAAGTGGCACGCTAGCGATTCACGGCATGAGCAATGTGCCCGAACAACATGCAAAAAATGTGCTCGCTACTTGGAATCCCAAGCCTGTTGAAGGTGCGTTCAACATCATGATGCTTCACCAATCTGTGGGACAGTACGTGTACTCGAGCGAGGAGTTCCCAACGATCGATCTCGCAGACCTGCCGTCCGGGTTTGACCTCTACCTCTGCGGACACATCCACTATCATACAGAAGCTACAGCTCACGGGAAGCCACTACTCTTTCCAGGAAGCACCGAACGCACTCAACTGCTTCAAGTAGAGGCCGAGGTGCCAAAGGGGTACTACATGCTCGACCTCGATGATCGGCTCAGCTACGAGTTCATCGAGCTTAAGAGCGTGCGAGATTTTTACTATGAGGAAATGAAATTCGAGAGCGTTGGGATCCTTCAGTTGAGTGAAGCGGTAAGAGCAAAGGTATGGGAGCTGCTGGGGCGACCCAGGCGCAATTTCGAGAAGCTACCTCTGATCAGGCTGAGGCTCACGGGGACTCTCTCAAAAGAGGCATCGCGCAGCGAGTTCGACGAGCGATCGATCATTCAGGAGTTCACCGATCGAGCGTTGGTCGCTATAAGCAAGGGCGACCTCACCTCCCCAGGGCTCGAGGAAAAAGTGCAGCTCCTGCGCAAGTTGAGGGAGCGACGCTTGCCCATAGATGAGATGGCGATGGGTCTGCTTGAAGCAAACCTTCGCGAGGTTAGTTACGACCAACCATTCGATGTACGCATACTCTACAATCTTTTGGTTGAGGACAGAGGTGGGGAGGCGCTTCAAAAGGTGTTCGATGTGGTGGAAGAGCAGGTCAAAATTGAGCTGGAGAGGAAATCAGATGATAACCCAAGTTAAACTAAAAAATTGGAAGTCGCACCACAACACCGACTTGCATTTTGGCGACGGCACGAATGTTCTCGTAGGAACCATGGGTGCTGGAAAGTCCGCAGTATTGGATGCGATTACCTACGCTCTCTTTGGAACCCTGCCAGCGGTGCAGACCCGACGCATCAGGCTCGATAACCTAATCATGAACCGGCCTGACACGATGGATCGGGCAGAGGTCGAGGTTAGATTCCTCACACCTAACAACGACGAATTTACGGTTAAACGTGTCATCGAGCGGGGGAAGGGGACGGTGCTTTCGGAACTTCGGAAAGCTACCGGGGAGTTAATCGAGAGCCCAAGTGCGACGCGTGTGAGCGAAAACATCCGCTCCCTTCTCAAACTCGATTACGATCTCTTCGAGCGAGCGATTTACGCGGAACAAAACCGTTTGGATTACTTCCTGACCCTGCCGCGCGGCAAACGAATGGAAAGCATCGATGAGCTTTTGGGCATAAACAAGCTTGAGCTAGCACGCAAAGAAATCGGCTCGCTCACGAACCGCGTCCGAGACCGCACCGAGGAACGAAAGAGAACCATAAACCAGCTCGGACAGGACGTCTCGCTAGCTCTCTTGCCGACCCACGAGCAGGAGATGAAGGATATTGAACTCTCGAAACAGGAGATCCAGAGGAGGCTTCAGCAAATTCAACCAGAGCTGGAGGCGACCTCCTCCCAACTCCAGCAGTTGCGCAAAATCGAGCAGGAACTCGCACGGTTGGAGAGTTCATCCCGCGAACTCGATGGGGCGATAAACGCGTTGGATCGTCAAATCGAGCAAATCAAAGAGAGGTTAGGGGCCGCTGTCGAGTTTGCTCCAGAAGAACTCAAACGACGGGTGACAGAACTCGAACAAGCCTGCCGCGAAGTCGATGCCCGGGCAAGCGAGCTCAACTCAAATTTAACTACTAGCAGCTCGAGGGCGCAGGAATTGGAAACCAAGATAGGTATGATTCATGAACGCTTGGAAAAGCTCGCGAGCGAGATAGAACGGAAAAACAAGTTGAGCGAGGAGCTGGAAAAATTAAAATCACAAGAACTGGCGAGACTGATTGAAGAACTGCAGCTCAAGTCTAGACGCGTTGGCGATGAACTTGCAGCTTCTCATGCCCGAGTGCAGGATCTTCAGCAGGTGATGGATGAACTTGCAGCAGCGGGTTCAACATGTCCAGTCTGCGAAAGTCCCCTTGAGGAGAGTAAAAAGCAGCAATTATTGAAGGAGCGCAGAGAACAGCTTGAGGCGAAAATCAAACGCGCAGCCGAACTTGAAGCGCACGTGAAAGAATTAAATAAAAATTTGAATGAGAAACTCAAACTTCAGAGGAGAGCCCAGTTATTGGAGAAGGAGATCGAAGAGCTTCCTGCGCGAGAGGCGGAGCGTTCTCAGCTCTCCCAACAAACTCAGAATTTTGAACGGGAACTTCCAAACGTGCGGGACGCAACAAGAAAGCTCACGATTGAGGTTGAGGGAGCACGCAAGGAAGCGGAAGCGCTCCGCGGGCAGTTCACCGCGACCAAGCAGTCACTTCAGCTAAGGCTTGACTTGGACCAGCTCGAGATCGAGCGTAAGCAGAATTTTACTGAGCAATTACGTGTACAGCGCGAGCTACAGCAGTTGAGGCGCGCCTACGACGAGGCACGGGCGAAAGAGCTCGAGCGCCACCACGAGGAGCTCATTCGCACCCACGAGCGTTTGCGCACCGAGCTCGTCGGGAAGGATCAGTTGATTGTGGAGAAGCGGAAGCTCATCGAGAGCATTCGGGAAAAGCGCGAGACGATTGTGCGATGTGAGGTAGAGGTCAAACATCTGGAGGACGCGGTGAGGAGCCTAACCACAATTCAATCCGCGCTCGCGCGAACCCAAGTGGCCATGCGCAGGGAATTCATCGATGGAGTTAACGAGGCGATGAGCGAACTCTGGGAGAACATCTACCCTTACGGAGATTTAACAGGCATCAAGCTCGCTGTCGAGGGGGGCGAGCGAGGAAGCGATTACGTGCTGCAGCTCCGCGATCGCGCTGGAAACTGGATTCCGGTCGAAGGGATCGCGAGCGGAGGTGAACGCACCGATGCCTGCCTAGCGCTCCGGATAGCGTTCGCAATCGTGCTCGCGCCATCGCTCAGCTGGATCGTGCTCGACGAACCGACGCACAACCTCGATGAGGAGGGCATCCAGGAGCTCGCGAAGGTCTTGAGGGAGCGCCTCCCCGAGATCGTACAGCAGATAGTGATCATAACTCATGAACAGCGGCTGGAGGAAGCGGTGAGTGGTTACCTCTATCGTTTTTCTCGGAACAAGGACGCGGACGAGCCGACGAGGGTCGAGCAAGTAACAGTTCCCGAGAGATTTGATTGATTCAGGCCCCAGTAATCTCGAAAATCCGCACCGTCACTGGCACAGCAATGTTTTTCCCACCGGCCATTGTCAAACGCGCCTCACCCTGTCTAACAAATTGTTTCTCCGCGTCTACGCCGAGCCCAACACCCTCAGGCCATGAAAGCTCCCACGAAGAGTTGTCGTGACTTAAGCTGATCGCCACAGCGTATCCGGGCGGGCAAAAGTATTCGATGGCGTTCTCCATGGCGGAGCGCAAGTAGGGTCCGGGCACGGTTGGTTGTTCTATCAGGAGGTTCTCGGTGGCCGCACGCAGAAAGCTTACGCTATACGGCTCGACCCAGGCGAGCTCCAATGTCATGTACAAATGTCCGCTCTTGAGCTCGAGTTGGCGATCGGTGGCCGCTCGGAGTGGCCTCAGGCTGTAGGTGTGCATGAACACTGCGGCGAGGACTAGCATTACAAACATGAACGCGATTGCGAGAATATCTGCAACGCCGCGATCGTCTAAGCGCGCCATGCAATCACACTTAACTTGGCTGGTAGGAACCGGCCGTTCTCGTAGAGGGCGCATGCTACCGCCAACGAGCACCTCGTCCTATCATCGGGTGGAGCTGAACCGTAGGGTCCGAGAACGTGCTCGTCCCCAGTCTCGTAGCCCACCGACACTCGAAAATCAAAGTTTTTCCCGTTGATCTCCCAGCGGGTGGGACAATTTTCAAGCTTTGCGGGATCGATCGAGTACATGTGCAACTTTTCATCGTTGTCTACGTATACCAGCTCCTCTACGGATAGGCGGGTGACGATTGCTGAAGTGACATCGGTTAGCTCAGCGAGCGCAGAGATGGTACGGTGTTGTTGGTAAGCAGAGACGGTCACGAGCAAGAAAGAGATCACAAGAATGCATGTGAAGAGCGTTTTCAGGATTTTGGTTAGTGTCATTTGCTCACCACGACTGAATTACCTTCAAGCGTTATGGTTAGCACGTAGGAACCTTCGCTGAGTTCTAGGTCTGTCACTTGCAGCAGGTAACCATTTTCCGGGACGGCGAAGCCATTTATTGATACACGTTGATTTTCAAACTTGAGTTTGTAACCAGCAGGCACAGTAATCTCGACTGTTTGTGGATTTCCGGTCGCGATCACTGCTTGTACACCGTTGTTCAGTTCAAGTGCAGCGTCCCTTGCCCTACGCTCGCGGTCGAGGCCTTGAAGGAACTGGTAACCTAATATGAATATCGAAACCACGAAAGCCGCAAGTATCACTAGTGCGAGGGTTCTGAAAGCTGGCATCCTTTCTAGTCTACGATCGTCAGCTCAAATGTTGTGCTCTTTGTGGTATCGTCTTCACCCGTCCCGCGGATAGTTATCGTAGTGGTGCCGAGCTCAGCAGTATCGTCAACGCTTATGGTCATGGTCGAACCGAACTCCGGGATGCCACTCTGGGAAGAGAAACTTACGTTTACTCCTGTTGGCATTCCAGTCGCGCTGAGCGTCACCTGCTTGTCGTAACCCAGCACCGGTTGGACGGTGACTTGCGCAGTAATCGTGTTCTCGCTGGTAGTTGGTCTTCCAATCGTTGCGCTCGTGGGCAAAACGTTTACGCTAAAGCTAAGCGTCTGCTCTGCGCCCATACCCGCCTGCTGGTAAAGCGCCACTCCTATGCCCAGTCCCACCGCGAGCAAGATTATGCCAGCCATGATTTTCATCACGATCGGCTCGACTCCAGCTTCATCCTCCAATAATCTCTTCATCCTACTCACCTCCATAGCATAAACTATTTGACTTGAAAGTATTAATTTAAAAATGCTTGGTTTAGCCAAAAATAGGCATCATGGAATTATAAAAAAATTAATGGGGGTTGCGTTTTGCCCCCATCTAACACTATGGCACCGATATGCTGTCGCTCGTCTCAACGTTTGCTTCGGGGTCGTACGTCCACTCTTCTTTGACGATATTGTCTACCACGAAAGTGAACGTCGTCCCACTCGGAGGCTTCTTTAATGAGTCAGATTGCAAGCTCCATCTCTCCACTATACCGTTTGCATCTGATTCTGCAGAATCGGAATCGGAGGTTGCATTCTCCCAGTGACCATACAGCATGGCGTTCGCAACTGGATTGTTATCGGTATCGACGATGGTCACCTCTGCCATAGCATTTGTGTTTACACCGAGAGTTTGAAGAAACATATCGATGTTGGCGACGTGCATAACCGTTGCCCCCGCTTCTAGTGTTGTGAAGCTGTACTCAGAACTTTCGGAACTGTTGTTGCTCGGGTCTGTGCTCTTGACGACGTAGTAGTAAGTCGTGTTTTCAGTCAGGTCGGTGAGTCCGATGCTGTGCGACGTTACGTAAGCTGAGTCGTATTTGTTATCCGTGTAGTTCCCCGATGATGCGCCATACTTGACCAAGCTGTCCGCGATTTCATCCGTATCCCACGTTATGGTTGCTGAATTGCTCGTTATAGCTGAGGAGGCGACATTTTCTATGATGGGCGGCGTTGTATCCGGTGCCGCGGTGGTGAATGTGTAATAAAATCCGTTGTTATCGTCGACTGCGGTGTTTGAACTCGCGTCCGTCGATTGCACCTCATAATAATACGTTGTGGATGCGGAAAGTTCCGTGAGTGTAATTGAGTGGCTCGTGACCATCGTCGCATCCGATTCCGAGCTCCCCAGAGCCGTAGTTTTCCCATAATTGACCACACTGTCGCTGAGTTCATCCGTGTCCCAAGTAATTTTTGCACTTGAACTCGTGACCTCCGAAGAAGCCACGTTCGATATCACCGGCGGCGTGTTATCCGCGCTCATTTCTTCTATCATTGCCCAAGTCAGACGATCTGCCGTGTCGTCCCAATTCTCATTTTCGATTGCGCCAGTGATGATGTAGCTCGTACCGGCGACTCCGTGGTCTTTGAACATCGGCCATACGTTTTCGTAGTCGGATTTCCAAGCATCATCGAAGGTGAAGACCACCATTGCCTTGCCTTGCTCGGCAGTGCTCCAGTAGTCGTAAGCCTCCGCTATCGTCACTATCTCTAATAGACCAGCATTCTGTTTTCCAATGGCATAGTCCAGCGATTGATGAAGCTTTTCTGGCGTGCAACCATAAGTGCTTGGGTTTGCCTTCACATCGTGAGTCAATATAACCAATAACGCAGCATCCGCCACACAGTCGTCTATCCATCCTTGGATTTTGCCCAATGGAGTAGAGCGTTTTAATTGAGCAGCTTTCAGTTCATACCAGTTTGTTATAGGATATGTACTCATAAACCCCCATACCATTCTACCACTGAGTCGATACTCCGCAAGTACTGCTTCGACCGTGTCGTCATAATTTCCGAATGGATACGCGTGGTGTTTTGGGATAGCTAAACCGTGAGCTGTGAACGCAGCGTCCACAGCATCCAACTCCGCACGAATTTCATTCTCGGTTAATTGAGTCAAACTTGCGTGGGTGTGCGTGTGACACTCGAAATTCCAAACTGTACTCCCGGGATTAGC
>Ga0111210_167_pt1 | contig 21030 bp, 23 predicted proteins | sample DeeMarSWOR152_54_FD_80399 | JGI IMG/M metagenome (GOLD analysis project Ga0111210, IMG submission 80399) | Hadesarchaea archaeon DG-33 | reverse complement strand
GGCTGGCAAACAAGGTCGCTAGTGGCATAGCCGTTACTGCTAGGGCTGGTGCTGCGAGTGCCTTACATACCCTTTATTTTTACTTTTTAATTCATCACATGTTTTCAGCGGAATGGGTCGAGGGGCTAGCGAGGGAAAAGGGAGAAATCAGAAATGACGAACGGGCGATGAAAGCGGCGTATGAGCTAGGAAGAGAAGTCGTGACGCTCATAAAACAACATAGATTTCCGGAGGAGTACGATGCCCGACTTACTACGTTGGTAAAGAGAAAGTATAAAACGGGACGTTATCCAAAGTAATAGACACTAGATGAGATGAATGGTATCATGAAAGTTTTTCTCGAACTCGGGGGAATCAAATGAGTATCTCGATTCGTTGGTGCGGGTTTGACTTCGGAGAAACAATAATAGACCCGAGCAGAAATTATCAGGTTTGGGTAGATTTGATAAATGAAATTTATACTAAAAAGGGGAGACCGGATGTAATTAATCAGAAAGTGGCGCGTTTTGATGAACTAATAGAACAGTATGATTATGAGGCGCGATTGATGGACGCTGTAGAGGACAAAATAGATTTTTGGAAGAAATATTTTCGAATTAAACGTCTTAGGGAGACAGACCCACAGAGATTTTTCTCCTATGTTCTGGACGATGACCCTGATGTCGTCGCAATTTTTCGAGAGAGAGGTTTTAATTTTATAAGAATTGCGGACGGGTTGAAGGAATGTCTTGAGTATTTGAAAGAGAAGGGAGTAAGCATCAATGTAGTTGCGGATTTGGCGATCGAAGGAGCGGTAAAAGGTCTCCCTAATGTTCTAAATGCATTTGGTTTAAGTCCTTATTTCTCCGAGATAATAACTAATCACGGCAGAATTAAAAACAACGGAGATATTGATTTGAGCTACAAAGGTATGGAAAAAATTGACGGCACGATTTACAAGAAATTAGCTGACGATTTGCGCGGAATGGGAATTCAGCCCTCTCAGGCGTTGATAATCGGCGATCGCCCGGTAGAGGATGTGGAAAAGTCGAAGGAAAACGGTTTCAAGGCCATTCAATTCGTCGGAATAATAAGAAGAAGGATATCTGCTGCTGCTGACTACGTAATATCGGACCTGAGGGAATTGAAGAAGATTCTATAGGCATAGGTGAGAGATGGGGGATCTGCCCCATTAAGGGAGAACCCATTTTTGCTTTTTTCCTGCTCTGAGAGTAAAATTTCCCACCGGGTCAGCCTATGGTGGGGGGGAGGGGATTTCGTCACCAGTTTACCGGTAAAAATGGTTAAAGTCGGGGATATTCAGTTGAGGGCTATGGGCTACCGGACGGAGCAGGTGTTCATGGAGGGAGAACTGTGGCGAGTCATACGGAAGAATCCATAGTTTTAAATCTTTTAAGTAGACTGACAATTGAGAGGGTTCAGACATATGAGTCCACTCTTCAAACGCAAAGAGGGCAATCTATTCTACGAAACGAGGCTGGAAAAAAACCAAATACTCATGAAGTTAGGAGTATCGATGATAAAGAATCTTGGATACGAAGTTGGCCCCATGATGAAGCAGCTGGGATATGTTTCGGGCTGTTGCGAGTACAAGAAAGGGAAAGATAGAATAGTAATAGAATTTGGTGATAATAAATTTAACATCAAATACGAAGGAAAGGGCGCATACAAGGACGCTATGGAACTCTCCCGCATTTTAGATGGAAAGCCCGTAAATGTATATCAACCGTTCGGTATGAGCGGGTGGAAATGTTGTATATGCCACGAAGCGGGTAAGTCTGTCTATTTTAAAACAAAAGAAGAAGCCTTGACGCATGTCGAGGAAATGCATTCTCCTAAAGGAAATAAAAGTTTGCTATTGATTTAGAATAATTTTGATTTTAAATAAAGAAGAGCAAGTTAACGGCATCATGATAGTGCGGGGGAGGGGATTCGAACCCCCGAACTCCTTCGAGGCCAGATCTTGAGTTTCGCCCTTTTGCGACTGGCGCCTTTGACCTGACTTGGCTACCCCCGCAGGTGAAAATCTTGAGTTGAAGCTATTAATCGTTTGTACTCAGTTAAAGCAGGGAAGTCGATGGCAGAATTCGAACCCCGTCGCGCGTTCGAACACCTCGACAAGCTGGCCTACGAGATCGGGCCTCGGTTGGCCGGCACGCGGGGCGACGGCATGGCTGCGGATTACATCCGGAAGCAGTTCGAGAGCTACGGGCTCAAGACGCGGGTGCAGGAGTTCGAGTTCGTAGACCGCGCCGTCCGGGCCAAAGTCACCGCGTGCATCCTCGCCGCAGCTTTCATCACATTTCTTTTCCTCCCACCCGAACCCTCCCTTCTCGTCTGGGCTTTGGTGCTCGTGGTCTGGCGCTCGCTCGGCTGGCTCATGCCCAAGCGGAAGAGCCAGAACGTCATCGGCGCTCTTGGGGAGCGGGAGTCTAAGAAGGGTGCCGCGATAACCGCCCACTATGACTCGGCGCCCTGCATGGTGAGCTACGAGCTGCACCTGTTCGTTAAGTTCACATTCGCGCCGGCCCTCGTCTTCATCACCCTCGCCCTCGCTCTCAGGGCGTTCGGTTTGCTCTCGGCGTGGCCTGTTGCATGGGGGATACTCGCGATTGTTTTCATGCCCGTTTGCGTCGGCATGTTTGTTGCAGCGAGCAGCCGACGCGTCTCGCCTGGCGCCGATGACAACGCTTCAGGAGTTGTGGTAATGCTGGAAGCGGCGCGCGTGGCCGCAGAATCCCCACCCGCCGATGCCACGCTAACTTTTGTCGCGCTTGGGGCAGAGGAGCAGGGGCTCGTAGGCGCGCGCAAGCTCGTGGCGAGCAAGGCGTTACCAAAAGATACGATGGTGCTTAATCTGGATATGGTCGGGGCCGGCTCGCAGGCTTACGTCATCGAGGGCAACGGTGTCTTTCGAAGGAGGAGAACTTCACCTGAGCTCAACGAACGGCTCGCGAACTGTGTGAAAAGTGTTGGGTTAAATCCGAAGTTTTGGTGGGCGGCGCTCGCCGGGTACGACCACATCCCATTCGTGCGGGCCAAGATGCGGGCGACGACTTTCTCGATCAACGCGCCTGACCAAGACAAGCTCGGCAACTTCATCGCGAGGGCGTTCGCTTTGCCCAACGCTAAGACGATTGGGTATCCCCACATTCACACGCTTGAGGACACCCCTGAGAGGATTGAGCTAACGAACATCGAGCGATCCGGCGCGGTGGTACTAGAATTCATCAAAACAATTTTACCTGCAAGACAAAATAGCGACGGGGGTGGTTAGGTGAAAGTTGGGTTAATGGCCGACACGCACGATAGGATTGACGCGGTGGAGCGGGCGATAGATTTCTTCAACCGGGTTGGAGTCGAGCACGTCTTACACGCAGGCGACTTGATTTCGCCCTTCGTGGCTCCGAAATTCGCGAAGCTGAAGGCCAAGCTTCACTACGTCTGGGGAAACAACGAAGGTGACCGAGAGCTCGTACGCGTCAAGTTCGGAGAAGTTGAGGTGAAGCCGCTTGGGAACTTCGCGGCGCTGGAACTGGACGGGCGGAAAATAGCGCTGTTGCACGGCACCCACGAAGAAATCGTCGGGGCCCTCTTGAAGTCGGGCACCTTTGACGTGGTTGTCCGGGGGCACACCCATCGGGCCGAGGTTCGTGAGGGCAAAACGCTGCTCATCAACCCGGGCGAGGTCTGCGGCTATCTGAGCGGGCGCCTGACGGTTGCGATGCTCGATCTGGCCGAACTACGCGCGGAAATTTTAGAGTTATAGCTCACTATTTTAGTATGCGCGGTTAACTCGGCTCGGGGGAAAGAGTGATCGAGCTCATCGCGGTAGTCGCACTGCTCGCCGGCTTTTACTTAGTAGTTTGGAACGTCGGCGCGAATGGTTCCGCTAATTGCGTGGGGGCAGCGGTTGGCGGGAGGATTTTGTCATATCGCCGCGCAATCGTGATCGTGATACTGTTTGTCCTCTTGGGCGCGGTCCTAGAGGGTTGGAAAAACATGAAAACCGTGGGAGAGGGCATCGTGATCGGGGCGGGCGGCGTAAATCCTCTTTCCAAAATTCCCCAAGCCGCAATTGCCGCCCTGCTTGCCGCCGGGATATGGGTCACGATAGTTACTGTAAAAGGTCTACCTGTTTCTACTTCACAGGCCACAGTAGGTGCGGTTGTTGGGGCAGGTTTGCTGATATCTTACACACAGGCAGGCATTGGTGCGAGCGTTCAATTCGGTGTACTTGGCACTATCGTCGTCGCTTGGGTGTTAAGTCCATTTATCGCCGCCCTTCTCGCTTTCATCTTGTTAAAAGCCTTGGGGCCACCGCTGCGTAAAATAAAGAATATCGTATTGCTCAACCAAGTTCTGACAATCCTAGTAATTGTGGCTAGCGCGTTTGTCGCCTATGCTCTCGGCGCCAACGATGTGGGCGCGTCAACCGGAGCTGTTTACGCATTTTTTGAAGGAGGTGGACCCGACTTCAGGCTCATTGGACTGTTTGGCGGGATTGCTTTGGCGGTCGGCGTTTTGACTTACAGCCGCAAGGTGATGCATACGGTGGGTACGGGAATAACTAGGCTCGACGCCTTGACCGCTTTCGCCGCTCAACTGGGGGCGGCACTCACGGTCTGGTCATTCGTGCAGTTTGGAATACCCGTGTCCACAACGCAGGCGATTGTTGGGGCTGTGGCTGGTGCGGGGCTTGTGAAAGGTGCGGCTGCCGTGAGCAGGAGAAAACTTGGCCATATCGGGATAGCTTGGGTCTTGACTCCAGCCGTCACATGCACTTTCTCGTTCCTACTCGGATGGTTGTTTTTGGTGGTGTGAAAAAGAAATGAAAACTATGCTCTGAGCGTGTACGCGACGATCGATATCACGTCGCTCGCATCCTCGGCGCGGTTGGAGATATCGCCTATTCCGTGGATGAGATTGTTCAGCTGAAACACGCTGACGGGGTCCAGTAGCTTTTCGTACTCAAAAACGTCTGCGAGAAGCGATTGCTCCAAGATGTCGGAGGCATGTTCCAGCTTGTCGGCTTCATTCGCCCTCGCGGTTGCGGCATCGATGTCCGACGCCAAGGCATCGATCGAGGAGTTTAAAACTTCCACCGTTCGCGTGGCGAGTTCGGCTATCTTGATTAGGCCATCTCGAATGACTTTCGCCTTCCTTTGCCTTCTTTCCGCCTTTATGAGGGTGTCGAGAAGCTTCTCCCTCAGCAAAACTGTGCGCGTTACCTCTTCGGCAGCATCGGCCACGTTATCGACTTGTTCCGCCAACCTCGCTAAGTCGCCCCTGAATGCGGGTAAAAATGCTCCCTTGCTGAGACAACTAGCGAACTTTCTCCTGCCCACATCTGCTTTCGTCTCGAGTTCGGAGACTTGCCTACCTAGGGTCTGCGCTTTTTTTACGTCACGTTCGGAGAAAAGGGCGTTGATCATTTCTTCAAATTTTTTCACGGTTTTTACAACGGCTTTCGCGTTTTCCCTGAGAATCTTGAGCGTTTCTTTTTCCTTTCCCCCACCAATCGGCGAGATGCCAATCATCAGAATTTCTCTCACACACCCCACCCCCTACGGTATTTCGACGGGGCGTCTTAAAACTTCACCTTCTGGGCCTTCGGACCAAAAAAGAGCCGCATACCTCGCATTGGGAAGCCGCCGGCGTATATTTGCGATTGCAGGCGGGGCAGACCATCTCCCAGCGCAGCACCTCCTTTATCCCCGGCATGACGATGCGCCGGTAGGGAAGATCGAACAAACTCGCCAAATTCTGGATGGCGTAATCGTCAGTCACGAGTTCCGGTTCCTCACCGGACCGCTTCAGGTCCAGCGCAAGCGCGAGCAGCTTGATATCCACGGCTGAAACTACATCTCCGGTTTGGGCGACCCTTTTCCCGATCTCGTCCAAGGCCTCCCTCGAAGGGTCAACAACCTTTACCTTGCCCGCAGCTACTGCCGTCTCGAGTTCGAGCTTCGAGCACAGGTCTTTGGCCTCCTCCAGCACCTCCTGCACAGTCGCCTGTTCCGCCTTAGCCAACCCCGGTACAAGTCCCGCTATCACGGCGGAGGTGTCCAGAACATAGACCTTGCGCGGCACTTACAGCTTCTCCCTCACCTTGCAGTAGAATTCGCCCCACTCGAAGAAACGTGCGGGCTTATCGGAGCGGTGGAATTTGGCTTTTTCCCCGGGCTTAAGTTTGGCCGCAATTTGGCCGTCCACGATTACAAATGCCCCGCGTCCCGGTCTGGTAGGTTCTATCTCAATACGGCTGTCGATGGGTACTACCAGCGGGTTAGGGTTGAGGTGAGATGGGCATATGGGCACCACCACAAAAACCTCGGCGCGTGGGTCGATCACAGGACCGCCAGCGGCTAAGGCGTAGGCAGTGCTTCCGGTAGGGGTCGCCACGATAACGCCGTCTCCTTTCACGTCCGCGGTCACTTTGCCGTCGACGGATATCTTCAACGTAAGAGTTTTCCCAGCTTTGGCAGAACACACCACTGCATCATTCAGTGCATCAGGCAATTGTTTACCCGCAACTTCTCCGACCAACTTCTCTTTCTCGACGATCGGTAGCCTCCCCGTAACTAACATTCGAAGCGCCCGATGAGCTTCATCTGGCTTGACATCTGCCAGAAAGCCTCTCCCACCGAGATTTATGCCAAGTATCGGAGTTTCTGGTGCTTGTCGTTGGGCGAATAAAATTGTTCCATCGCCACCGATTGTGACAATGGCATCCGCCTTTTGAAGCTCCCGCGCAGTCACTCCACGCTTACCAAGCTTCCTAGCGAGCCCCCGCTCGAGCAGAACCTCTTCTTTGCTCAAGAGCCTCAGCACCCTTTGCGTGAACTTCAGGGCTTCGGGGAGCTCCGGGTGGGCGATTAATCCTATCCGCAAGTTTTCACCAGCTCAAGTTTTCCCTCCAAGGATTTAACGTTAAAGGTTCAGGCGACATCAAATTTTTAAGTGTGAGTTGAAATAATCAAAAAGAGGTATTTCAGTGGCGAAGGAGATGACAGAGATAGGCAAGCTCAAAGAGGGGCGCTTCGTGATTATCGACGACGAGCCCTGCCGCATCGTGGGATTCTCCACTTCAGCGCCTGGGAAGCATGGGCACGCGAAGGCGAAAGTCGACGCGATCGGCATTTTCGACTCGCAGAAGCGAAGCATAGTCCGCCCCACTAGCGCCAAGGTGGATGTGCCGATAATCGAGCGGGGTAGCGCCCAAGTGCTCGCGATCATAGCGAACAACGCCCAGCTCATGGATTTGACAACTTATGAGACATTTGAGCTTCCCATTCCCATGCTACTCCGCGGTGAGGTTCGCGAAGGCATCGAGGTCGAGTACATTCAGGCTTTAGGTAGAAGGAAAATTGAGCGGGTAAAAGGCTAAATAAAAAAAATTAAAAAGAGGGACGATTTAAAAATAGAAATCAATGTGTTCTAAACATCGACCCCTCTTAAAGTCTTTCTTCCGTTTCCTTTCGCTCTGTCTACAGCTCTCTTGCACCTTCGCTTTATTAGCGCATCCAGTTCATTAAAGAAATCTTCGCTTGCTCGCATACCTTTGATCAGGCCCCTAACGGCGGATTTCACGATGTAAGCCATTTATACACCTCCGATTTGTTGATTTATTTTGAATTCAAGGGCTATTTAAACGTACTTATTTGGTGTCTAAATCATCGTTTGCGCTTGAATTCGCTGAGTAGCTTTCGCACTTCCTCGCGCGGCATTTCATAGCTGTGCTCCAACTTCGGGAACTTGCCAGTCTTAACTTCCCGCCTAAAATCACTCAGCGCTTTCATCACCGCATCGTCGAGCTTGGTGTAGCGCTTGACGAACTTCGGGACGCGGGGGCCGGTTAAGCCAAGCAAATCGTGGATCACGAGCACTTGGCCGTCACAATAGGGTCCCGCACCAATCCCTATCGTGGGGACCTCGATCTTTTCGGTGATGAGCTTTGCCAGCTGCCAGGGGATGCACTCGAGCACCAGGCTGAATACTCCTGCATGCTCCAACCTTCGCGCGTCCTCGAGGATAGCGTGCGCGGTGGACTTGGTCTTTCCGCGAACCTTAAAACCGCCGAACTGATGGACCCACTGGGGAGTCAGGCCGAGGTGCCCCATGACGGGGATACCTGATTGGATGATGGCCCTAATTTTCTTGATCATGCCGCGGCAGCCTTCCACCTTCACAGCTTCTGCGTGGCCCTCCTTTATGAATCGGCCGGCATTTCGAATCGCGTCCTCCGCGCTTGCTTGGTATGACATAAATGGCATGTCCCCGACCACTAGGGCACGCTTCACCGCCCTCGCCACTGCTTTCGTGTGGTGGATCATCTCGTCCATGGAGACGGCAAGTGTGTCCTTATAGCCAAGTATGACGTTGGCTAATGAGTCCCCGACCAAAACCGCATCTCCTCCTGCCTCGTCTACCATGCGGGCGGTTGGATAGTCATAGGCCGCCACCATGACAACGCGTTCGCCGCGGTCTTTCATCTCATGAATGACGGTCGTCGTGATTTTTTCCATCTTTGATTCCTCAAATCGTTTCACGTGTAAGTTGGTGGCGTTGGATAAAAAAACTGCGGCTACACAAACACATTGCTTGTCAACAGGGGTGTTGACAAATGCATGCCCTGTGATTACTCACGAAAATGAAGATGTAGTTTTCTTGTCAACAGGGGTGTTTACATCTAGCTTTAACTTCATTTTTCTGCTGAGCGATTTTGACAGGTCGCGAACGAGTTCTAGGATTCTCTCGTGAACCCTTCCGTTGGAAAAGACTAGGTCGGACCTCTCAGTCTTCCATGCTCCTAGCTTATCTACCTAGAAATTCCTGTTCTTCAACTTCCTTGAGCTTCGCAGGCATGTACTCCTTGACCACGTACGCCAGGCCGTACTTCGCGAAAGCCTGCTGCTCTGCCTTTCTCCCGAGTTCGAGCATCTTCTTGATCTCGGATTGCCAGAACTTGGTGTTGTAGCGTGGGTCCTTTTGCAGCTGCTTTAGACGCGCGATGTCGAGCTCGCGCAGCTTGTCGGTTGGGAGCTTGTAGTTGACGATATCGCTCGCCGTGACCCCCAAGTACTTCGCGTCGGGAACCGCCAGCTCGTGGTTGATGTATGCAAGCTTCGCGCTGCCCGAGATGATCACCATTGCGATATGGAAGCCGAAGGGATCTCCGTCGCAGTTTAGGTATACCGGCAGCCCCAGCTCCTCGTTTGCCCGCTTGAGGAACCGTCTGGTCGCACGAGCTGCCTGTCCCTTGAGCCCAACTATCAGCGAGTCGAACTTTTTCCACGCTTGCTCCTGCACGAGGCGGTGATACATACCCATGGTTTCGACCGCGATCACTCGCTTCGCCTTGCACTTGAGGAATTCAACATCGTCTATGGTCGGCGGGATGGTGTACCCTGCACGCCCTGCCTTGGTCGCGTCGATTACAACTCCATCTTCGTTGACCACCAGCTTACCATAGACTGCAGCTCCGTCTTCTTCGGGCGTCAAGCCCAAATCCTCGCGCTTGAGACCGAAGGCCGCCTCTAGGTCCTCTATGATCCCGTCAGATTCTCCTTGGTCATAGAAGGGTCCAACCTCCCAACCCTCGGCGGTATAATACATCTCCCTGAGGGTCGCAAATTTTCCTTGTTTGATAAGTTCCTTTGCAAAGTCGGCCGTGCATAAAAGCTGGGCAAACTTTTTCACCTGTTTCATACTCCCTGCTGAGCGCACTCCCCAGCGCGGTCCGAGCACGAAGTACCGGTGGACCTCGTCATAGATGATGTTAGAAGTGCTTCGTGAGGGAATCTTTAGCTTGGGCGGGCAAACATTCTTAATATCGTTCACTACATCTTGGCCCATCTCAGTGAGCTTCCTCGACGCCTTCTGCCTGTGTCCCCGCTCCCGCGCCATTTTAACTTTCTTCTTCGGCATTATCGACACCACTCACCTTTTTCAATAAAGGTTTAATATCTGGTTCCTTTACGTTTGCTAAACTCGCGGCCTTTTTGGCGATTATCGGCAGGTGCTGCTCAAACACCCCTGCCCGCTCCTGCCGCTCCTTGATCTTTATCTTTCGATAGAGGAACTTCCTGAGTTCGCGCGCAACTTCCATAATCGCTGTTCTTATTTCATCCAAGACCTCCGGCTCATCGGCTATCGATTGCTTGCCCGCAGATGTGTAGGGCACGTAGGCCGAGGCGACGTTCACGAAAAGGGTTAATTGGGCCGCCGCTGGGTCGACCCCATAGCGGCGCCAATCGATGTTCCGCATAGCTGTAGTTATCGCACACCCACCTTGGTCGAAAATGAGGGGCGCGCGATTAGCGAATCGTATCAATTCCATCCCGGCTTCGCCTTCCTCATTCTCGTTCTTCCTATCTGTTGTCTTGCCAGCACTTCCACCATATGCAATACCAGCCTCGACTATGAAGGGTAAACCACCGCGGTATACCTTAGGAGGACGATTGATGGCGTAGACGAACTCGGGGTTCAGGATCTGACGCATGCCGCTCTCGATGTCGGCTGCTCCTATCGGTCGTAGCCCAGATGTAGGCGGTGCATACAGCTTGACCTGTTTGAAAGCGGAAACTATGCGTTCAGCTTCTTCCCATGTCAGCTCGGAAGGTTTCTTTTTAGGGGGAACGCTAGCAAGCTTGCATACCTCTTCAGCCTTTCGCTTGCTGACTCGGGATAGCTCTGCTGAGAGGAAACTGACAACGTTCCGGCTTTTGGTGTGTTTCGCTAGGATTAGCAAATCGTCGGACATTATGCCCCACGGGTGGAGTGGCATGGGTTTGGGGCGCTCGGGAACCTTGTCGGTGGCGGATTCCAAAATGGTGAGCGTTCCATCGGGCTCAACGAAGGTTATATGGACGTGGGGGTTCGCGATGGCAGTCATCCGTAGGTAGTTGAATGGACCATAGCGGGAACGCATGTAAGTGACATCCTTTACTTCGACTTCGACTCTCGTGCCGCGCCACTTCCCCTTGTGCTTCTCGACGTTCGTAATCTTACCCTCATTTCGGTCAACATCAATCATCACATCTGCGCGGATAATATCACCGTTCCCAGTCGAGGTAATTACCGTTGCTGGCTTGCCGCTTGTGATCTGCCCGAACATCACGCTGCCCGAAACGCCAATCCCCTGCTGCCCTCGCGACTGCATGTATCGGTGCAACTTGGTCCCCGCGAGCATCTTGCCGAACACATTGGGAATGAACTCCTCGGGGATGCCGGAAGCGTTGTCCTCGATTATCACTCGGAAATGCTCGGGTTCTTCGTCGAATCGCTTGATGATTACAACTATCTTTGGGAGTACACCCGTCTCCTCAGCCGCATCGATTGCGTTGGTGACGCCTTCGTGGATGATCGTGGTGAGCGAGCGAATCTTGCCCGTGTAACCCAGCATCGCAGCATTTTTTCGGAAAAACTCGCTAACGCTATGCTCCCTAAACTCTTTGAAGAGTTCTTCTGCCATAGTTTTCATTTAGGTCACCTTAAAGTCCTTATTTTACTATCTTATAAGCTTTCCTAGCTTATTTATCTCAAAAGTCCCCCTTATGTCATTATTTATCGATTTTACCCCCTCAGGTCTAAAAAGTTTGCGTTTTAGGGGATTCGCCTCCGTTCGATGAATTTTCTTTTCATTTCCCTGCGTTTTCGCTCGAGGAACCGGTAGACTGATGAATGTTTGGCCCCCTCAAGCAATATCTGGATTGCCCCTCGCGCGACAGCCAATTGCTCCGCAGTTCCAATAATCGCAATGGTCTTGCCGTAAATCGACACATGGGCACCCGTTGTTTCCTCCAGAATTTGTCTTGTTTTTCCCCGCTCCCCTATCGCCCGTCCCTTGAGTCGGACGAGCGCGCGCTCAGAGGGCCCGGAGAAGTCTCGGATGTCGATTACCTCGAGGAGCTGGTCGTCTTGGAACAACCGAAAAGCCCGCTCAGAGCTGAATCCGCGAGCGATGGCGTGAATCACTTCCCTCGCTTTAAGCGCCCCGAGGGGATCTTCACCGGGTTCAATCCGCACCTCTCCGGTCTCGCTATCAAGAGTTAGCTGCGTGCCCGTACGGCGCTCGATCTCCTGCTTCACCTCGCCCCTTGGACCTATCGCGACACCTATGCGTTCCTTCGGCAGTCGGGCGTACATCACTTGCACCTAACACGGGCTCAGATTATCTTGGGCAAAGATTTTAACCATTTTTGTGCACTCCCGGATTTGCCATCCGGAGAGGACGACCCCCTCAGCCTCCAAGAGTTTTTTTCGTGTGTACACAAAAACGTTGCGGTGGGTGTTCGTCTTATTCACCCTTGAGCTCAGAAAATAGTTGGGCCGGTTCAGGTGTTTTCAAGCCGAGCTTGCGAAAATAACGCACGAGTTGGCTCAGGTCGCGCATCAACAGCTCGTCGCTCATCGGGTTCGCAATATCCGTCGCCATCGAAAAATCAATGAGTACAGGCTCTGGAGTCAGCATCACGTTATACTCGCTGAAATCGGCATGAATGAGCTCGGCCTTGTGGTATAACGTCTTGATCGCTTCGAACAACCTCTCGAATACCTGCCGTGGTTCCTTTGGTGGGACATCTTTCATGAGAGGGTAGGGCACCCCCCCCTCACCCACGAACTCCATCGCGAGCACATTTTTTTCGAAACCGATCGGCTTCGGTACCGCGACACCTGCTTCGTGGGCTCGCTGCAAATTTTTGAACTCGCGCGAAACCCAAGCGTAGATGATATGCCTTCGCTCGCGCTGGATGCGGCGAAATCGCGGATCTCCGGCTATGTAGCGGTACATATTTTTGAAGTTGGTGGTGGCAATTCGGTAAATTTTGGTCGCGATGTAGTTGCCCTGCTTGTCGAGCGCGCAAAAAATATTTGCCTCCTTGCCTGTGGAAACAGCGCCGTAAAAGATGTCGAAGATCCTCTGATTTATCATGTGGTAGAGCGTCAACAGGGTCGAGCTGTCGAAGACGCTTGCCATTATCTTATAGGTTTCGGAGTCTCTCTCAAGGCGTTCAGGTCTGCGGCGCTCAAGCTTGCGAAGGAGAGCTTCAAAATCGGCCGGCAAACGATGTCCCCTATTCCCAGATGCCCTTTCTCCTCAGCCATCCGACCTGCGTTCGGGTATAGCGATAGATGACATCTCCCTTCTTATCGCTCTGCACAGACCAGGGACGGATGATCACCACATCGTTCTCACGAACCCAGAGCCGCTTGCGGATTTTGCCCCGAATGCGACAGACGCGCACGTACCCATCCTTGCACCTGACGCGCAGGTGGTCAAAGCCAAACATTTGTTCAACAACACCTAAAACTTCGTCCGGGGAAGGCATTCGAATTCGCTCGATTTCCTCCCCCGGGGTCAACTTCTTACGCTTGGGCATCAGGCGCCTCCGAGCTTTCGATCCCAGAGCAGTCGGTTTACTCCGTTCAACATTGCCTGAACACTTGCCATGATGATGTCCCCGCTTGTGCCTCGGGCTGTTACTATGCGCCGGCCATCAGTTAGCTTGACCACGACATCTACCATCGCATCGGTTCCTCCAGAGATCGCGTCGACATGATACGCCTGCAATCTGATGTTTGATGTGCCCTCGATGACTTTTCGAATCGCATCCATCGCGGCATCGACCGGGCCGACTCCTACTCCTGACTCGACCACTTCTTTGTCCTCAAATTTTATCCGCACCGAAGCAGTCGGAGTCACTTTATTGCCGCTCACCACGGTAAGTTCGTCAAGCTTAACCACTTCCTCAAGCGTGCGCCGCATCACTGCGTCTACTATCACGCGCAGCTCGGTGTCTGTGACTAGCTTTCCTCTATCACCCAGTTGCTTGACCTGCTCGAAAATCGCTTGGACTTGCTTCTTTGTTGGCTTTAGGCCCATCCGTTTGAGTTCGTTCTCAATCGCATGGGTGCCGACGTGTTTTCCGAATACAATTTTTCGATGTTGTCCCACTACTTCAGGCGAGATCGGCTCGTAGGTTGGTGGATAGGCGAGCACGCCGTGAGTGTGGATGCCCGCTTCGTGTGCGAAGGCGTTTTCTCCAACCACGGCTTTCGTCGGCGATACCGGCAGTCCCGTGTTACGCTCCACAAGTTTGGAGATGCTGTAAAGTTTGTTCAGCTTGATTCTAGTTTTGATTCCGTGGAAGTGTGTGAGCGCGAGCACAACCTCTTCAAGCGCGGCATTTCCTCCACGCTCACCCAAGCCGTTAACTGTCACATGGACCTCTTGGGCTCCAGCTTTGACCGCGGCGATCGTGTTCGCAGTCCCCATGCCGAAATCATCGTGGCAGTGGGCAGCAACGGGCACTTTCACGATCTTCGTGAGTTTGGAGAAAAGCTCATTCGCCCTTTCAGGGGTGAGCACGCCCACAGTATCGCATACGCAAACCCGCTGTGCTCCCTCCTTGGCTGCTGCCGAGAGGAACTCTTGGAGGAAGGTCGGGTCGGTACGAGTAGCGTCCTCAGCGGAGAACTCCACCACCAGCCCGTGGTCGAGGGCATAACGCGTGGCGTCGAGAGATATCCGCTTTATCTCTTGTCTGCTTTTTTTCAGCTTGTGCTTTAGGTGGATGTCGGATGTGGGAACGACGAGGTGCACGCTGTCGACATCGCAGGCTAGCGCGGCATCCACATCGCTTCGAAGGGCCCGGACAAAGCTACATATCTCAGCATCCAAGCCAGCATTCGAGATGAGTTTTATCGCTTGACGTTCGCCCTCTGAGGTTATCGCCGCCCCTGCTTCTATAATGTCAACGCCGAGATCGTCGAGGGCACGGGCCATCTCCAGCTTCTGCTCGGGCGCCAAAGCCACGCCGGGGGTCTGCTCCCCATCGCGCAGCGTTGTATCAAGCACCTTAACTCTGCGTTTTGCCATTTCCTAACCTCGTGCTATATTGGGCAATGTTATTATTTAATGCCCTATACTAATTGTTGAGGGTGTGAGAATGCCAAAAGGGGCTTTCGTAAGCGATTTCATCAAGCAAGTGGGCAAGGGGGTAAAGCTCCCGAAGCGCGTTAGGATATTCGATACCACCCTTAGAGATGGCGACCAGACCCCGGGGGTATCGTTCACTGCCGATCAGAAGCTGTTCATCGCACGGCAGCTCGACAAGTTGGGGGTGGACACGATTGAAGCTGGCACACCGGTATCGTCCGAGGGTGAAAGAAAGGCTGTGGCTGCGATAGCGAAGGCTGGTTTGAACGCGGAGATATGTGGGCTGGCAAGAGCAATTAAAGAAGATGTGGACGCGGCACTTAAGTGTGGGGTAGATTATGTTCATGTGTTTATCAGCACGTCGGACTTGCACCTTAAACACATGCTCAAGATGACGCGTGAACAGGTGCTCCGACAAGCGGTCAAGCATGTTGAGTACGCCAAGGATCATGGTGTTACCGTCGAGTTTTCTGCCATGGATGCCACACGGACCGACTTGGGATATCTCAAACAAATCTATCAAGCGACCGTAGAGGCGGGAGCGGACCGCATCAACGTTCCGGATACAGTAGGCGTGATCACCCCACGAGGCATGAATTACCTAATCAGTCAGCTGAGACCCGTCATAAAAGTGCCGATAAGCGTGCACTGTCACGATGACCTCGGTCTAGCAACGGCCAACTCGCTTGCAGCGGTTGAGGCTGGGGCCGAACAGGTTCAAGTAGCGGTCAATGGGCTAGGCGAACGTGCGGGCAACGCATCACTAGAGGAGGTTGTAATGGCTCTTCGGGCACTTTACGGGGCAAAACTGAAGATTCAAACCAAGTTGCTCGCTGAGACTTCTGATTTGGTTGAGCGTCTGACGGGGATACCGGTGCCGCCAAACAAGGCGATTGTTGGGGAGAATGCGTTTGTCCATGTTTCAGGTATCCACGCCCACGGGGTGCTTGAGTTCCCTGGCACTTATGAGCCTATTTCTCCGGAGCTGGTCGGGCATCATCGTCGTCTGTCTCTGGGTAAGCTTACTGGAAGGCACTCTGTTGAAAAACAGCTCAGAACCATCGGAGTGAAGGCGACCAAGGTGCAGTTGACGGAGATCACGGAGCGAGTCAAGGACCTCGGGGACAAGGGCAAGCGCGTGACCGACATCGACCTACGGGCGATAACAGAGAGTGTGATTGGTACACTGCCTCCGGAAGAGAAGGTGGTCGAGCTGAAAGAGGTGACCGTCACCACCGGGAGCACTATAACCCCAACCGCTTCGGTACGGGTGGTCGTACGAGGTGAGGAGCGAGTGGGTTCTGCGACGGGCGTTGGCCCAGTGGACGCTGCGATCGCCGCGATCCGCAACGTCATGAAAGAAATTTCGGCGCTTAAACTCAAAGAGTATCACCTTGACGCCATCACAGGGGGTAGCGATGCGCTGGCCGAGGTCACGGTGAAGCTCGAGGATGAAAAGGGCAGCCTTTACATAGCGAAGGGCGTACGAGAGGATGTTGTCATAGCGAGTGTCGAGGCGATGATTAACGGAATAAACCGATACTTTGCTGCGCGGAAGTGAGAAACATCGCACCGTTGTAAGGAAGAGACATAGAGTAAAAATGGGATGCTGAACCTTCATAGGCAATGTCCTTTGGTCCAGCGTCGCTAATTTCCTACTTTTTTACTTCGCCGATCCTCAACGAGGTATAGAAGCCGTGCTCCCTCGAGGCGCCGAAGTTCACCCACAGGCTCCGCGTTTCGTCGATAGGCACCCGAATCGAGTCTGGATATGGTTTGCCTTTTGGCCAGTTGATGTACCCGTTGGGGAGGACGAGCGAAACAGTGTCCCCCTTCACAGGGATTTTGGCCGTGTAAGGCTCATTGCCATCTCGCTTCGCGACGACCCTCAGGGTCGAGATTCTTCGAGTTTCATCTCGGGTTTCCTCCATCATCTTCTCACCTCCAGCTCTTGGTTGGTGAGGGAACGTGCATACCGTGCGTTTTTTGCGTGGCCCGTTTCCCGCCAAGGCTTTAGATGGAGGTCGTTTATAAATGGGAAAACATTTTTAGGATTTCTATAGCTGAGTACAAAAATGTACACTAAAGCCTTAAATAGTACATAAAACAAAGAGGGGGGAGTCATCGGCGGTGAAAGTTTGAGGGCGACTAATATCCAAGAGATTAAGAAATTTGTCGATGAGTCTGGCAGTCCATGCTTGTTCCCGATAGTGGCGACCATCGAGGGTTGCACCAATCCCGCGAAGGCCTATCTTAACATGAGAAACAATCGCCTCTCTTACCTGCTCGAGTCAGCCGAGGGCACGGGCAAGCGGGCGAGGTACAGCTTCATCGGAACCGATCCGCTCCTTACGCTGAAGGTAAAGGATGGGCGGACGCAGCTTGGAGGAAATAAGCAGCTAAAGGAAATGGCCAGGAGAAACATCAGGAAGAAAGGCCAAGAAATGGATCCAATTGAAATTGTGAAGAGAACTTTTTTGGTGGGCCAGTTATCGGTACCGAGAATCAATTACCCAAGGTTCATCTGTGGGCCTGTGGGCTACTTCTCTTATGATGCAGTCAGGAGTCTCGTCGATATCGGAAAAAGGGCGGGTGATTACTTGCGGCATCCCGATGCTGAGTTCATGCTCGCTAAAAATACAGTGGTGTTTGATCACGCGGAGAAAAAGACGTTCGTGTGCTCCAATGCTGTCATCTTGGAAAATTCGGACCCTAAGGTGGTGTATGCAAACTCATTAAAAGAGATTAAAAGCAAAGTGAAGCAGCTTAGCAAGGCGAGACAAACCCCACGCCTGCGGACAGATGTAGAGCTGAAGACGGACGTAACATCAAACATGACCCGTGACGAGTTCATAGATGCTGTTAGGCGGGTTCAAGAATATATCGATTCAAGCGATGTGCTGCAACTCGTGCTCTCGAGACGCATGGAAACTAAGTTAAAAGGGGATCCCTACTCGGCGTACCTCGCCCTCCACAGAATAAACCCGTCGCCTTACATGTACTACTTAGACTTTGGGCGGAGGAAGGTAATCGGCTCGAGTCCCGAGACATTGGTCAGGGTCGAGAAAGGGGAGGTAATGACTAGACCAATAGGCGGGACCAGGCGTCGGGGGCGAAGCGTTAAAGAGGATAGGGAAATCAAGCGAGAGTTACTAAGCGACAGAAAAGAGCGCGAAGAGCACATGATGCTCGTAAATTTGGGCCGTGAAGACATAAGCAAAGTCTCGAAAGTGGGATCGGTTAAGGTCAAAAATTTCATGACAATAAATAAGTACAGTCATGTCATGCACATCGTTTCGACCGTAGTCGGAGCGCTACGGGGGGACAAAGACGAGTTTGACGCGCTAAGAATCAACTTCCCCGCTGGCACGGTAGTTGGGGCTCCGAGATTCAGGGCAATGGAGATCATAGAAGAACTCGAACCGACGCGTAGGGGGATATATGCGGGCGGCGTCGGCTATTTTGATTACAGACACAACATGGACTTCGCAATCGCTATCCGGACTATTGTTTTTGAGGATGGTAAAGCCTACGCACAGGTTGGCGCAGGGGTTGTATCTAGATCCGTCCCCGAGCTGGAGTTCTACGAGACTGAGAACAAGGGGCGAGCGCTCCTTAAAGCGATAGGTATTGCGAAAGCATAAAGGAGGTGATAAATTGGAGTCCATGAAAAACGCCATATCGAAAGTGGTAGGCGGAGAGAACTTGACCGAAGCTGAAGCTGAGGCGGCAATGAAGTTCATCATGTCAGGTGGGGCGACCCAGGCGCAGATAAGCTCATTCCTAACCGCGCTTCGCATGAAGGGCGAAACGATCGAGGAGATTACGGCTTTCGCCCGGGTTATGCGTGAGTTCGCGGCCCGGATAACCCCAAAGGTGGACAATATCTTGGTCGATACCTGCGGCACTGGAGGTGATAAAGTTAAAACATTCAATATAAGCACAACTGCGATGTTTGTCGCTGCGGGGGCAGGAATTAGAATAGCCAAGCACGGCAACCGCTCGGTGACCAGCAAGGCCGGGAGTGCCGATGTTGTTGAAGCCATGGGGGTGCGGATAGACCTCCCGCCGGGCGAGGTCCAGCGCTGCATCGAGACGGTTGGGATAGGGTTCATGTTTGCTCCACGATTTCATGGTGCTATGAAGCACGCGGTAGGTCCGCGCCGCGAGATGGGCATTCGAACTATTTTTAACATTCTCGGCCCCCTGACAAACCCCGCGAGCGCCCAGGGGCAGGTGATGGGGGTTTACGATGGGGCGCTGACCGAGAAGCTCGCTCAAGTGCTCGCGCGCCTAGGCTGTAAACGGGCAATGGTTGTTTACGGCTTGGATGGGATAGACGAGGTATCCACTTTAGGAGAGACGAAAATCTCGGAGCTCAACGACAGCAAAGTGAGTACCTATACGATATCGCCCGAAGAGTTCGGCCTCGCGCGAACTCGCTCTGAAGCCATTGCAGGGAAGGACTTGGCTGAAAATGCGCGGATGTTGCTTAAGGTGCTGCGCGGCGAAAAGGGACCGCGGAGAGACGTCGTGGTGTTGAACGCAGCAGCTGCTATCGTTGTGGGGGGCAAGGCTCACGATCTGCACGAAGGAATTGCTGTCGCTGTAGATGCCATCGATTCCGGTAGTGCTTACGAAAAACTCGTTCAACTCATTGAAGCAACGAGCGGCAACTTGGACAAATTAAAAGCGTTGGAGGCTACGATTTGAACATTTTGGCGAAAATTGTAGAAGACGCTAGAGTTCGCGTCAAGAAGCAGGCCAAAGCAAAGCCAATCTCAAGAATGAAAATCGATAGGTCTCCCAAGCGGAGCCTGCGCAAGGCCATCGAAAGCGCACCTAAAGTGCCTTTGATTGGGGAGATAAAACGAGCTTCACCTTCAATGGGCGATATCAACCTTGACCTTGATGTGTTTGAAGTTTCACGCGCGATGGTCAGGGGGGGAGTCATCGCTATTTCAGTGCTAACGGAGCCAAAATATTTCAAGGGCGACTTAAGCTACCTCCTAAAGATACGTAAAGCTGTCGACGTGCCGGTTCTGCGAAAAGATTTCATCGTTGACGAGTACCAGCTATATCAGTCGGTTGAGCTTGGCGCGGACGCAGTCTTGTTGATAGCTGGAGTTTTGGGGGAGGACCTCAAGCACTTCATTGATCTAACGCGTGAGCTTGGGATGGAAAGTTTCGTTGAAGTTGATGAGGAGGAACAGGTGAAATTTGCGTCTGCCGCTGGCGCTGAGCTGATGGGGATAAACAATCGTGACTTAAAAACCATGCAAGTCGACATCACTCGCACGGCTAGGCTTGCGCCTCTCGTGCCTGATAAGGTGGTGCTTGTGAGCGAGAGCGGTATGCTCATGCCGAACGATATTAAATTTGTGCTCGATGCTGGCGCTGATGCTGTGCTTGTGGGAACTTCTTTAATGAAGTCGAGAAATATCGAACAACAGGCGCGATTGTTCGTGAATGCGAGGTAAACTCATGGTGAAGGTCAAAATATGCGGTTTCACAAATACCGAGGACTTGAGAGTTGCCTGTACGCTGGGCGTAGACATGGTCGGGACAATTGTCGAGATACCAAAATCGCCCCGAAGAGTGACGATTGAGCAAGCGAAACAAATCTTAGCTGCGGCGTCAAAGGGTGTCGATAAAGTTGCAGTGGCCATGCCGAAAAATCTAGGCGAAGTTGAGAGAATAGCGCGGGAGTTGAAGCCCGATTACCTTCAGTTTCATTTCACTTTTCCAGCAGACGAGATCCTCAAACTCAAAAAACGTCTTGGTATAAAGTTGATTTCGGTTATTGCGATATCTCAGAAAGTCGAGGGCCATCAGGAAATAATAAGTCGGGCTATCGAGGCAGCTAGGATAGCCGATTTTTTAATGCTCGATACGAAGGGGCCGAGTGGAGGCGGTACCGGCCTCACTCACGATTGGAGCTTAAGCTGCCGAATTCGTGAGGCTGTGGGTAAACCAATGTTTTTAGCAGGAGGACTTAATCCCTCCAACGTTAAAGAGGCGATTAGGTTAGTGCAGCCTTATGGAGTAGATGTTTCCACAGGAGTCGAGTCCAGCCCAGGCAAAAA
>Ga0111210_110_pt1 | contig 21934 bp, 35 predicted proteins | sample DeeMarSWOR152_54_FD_80399 | JGI IMG/M metagenome (GOLD analysis project Ga0111210, IMG submission 80399) | Hadesarchaea archaeon DG-33 | reverse complement strand
AGAGGTGAAATCGATCGAGATGCACCATGAAACAATACCTCAGGCCGAGCCCGGCGACAATATAGGTTTTAGCGTTCGAGGAATCGAGAAGAACGCGATAAGGCGGGGAGATGTTGCGGGACATCCGAAGGCGCCTCCAACTGTGGTTAAAGAGTTCACCGCACGAATTGCCGTTCTCAGCATCCAACGGCGGTAGCTGCCGGCTATACTCCTGTCTTCCACGCTCACACGGCGCAGGTAGCGTGCACCATATCAGAAATTACCCAGAAGCTCGACCCGAAGACCGGTGAAGTGGTTCAGGAGAAGCCAGAGTTTATAAAGAAGGGAGATATGGCGACGATTAAGGTAACGCCTACCAAGCCCATGGTGATCGAGAAGGCTGCTGATCTCCCACAACTGAGTCGCTTCGCCGTGCGCGACATGGGCATGACTATCGCCGCAGGTGTCTGCGTCGACCTGATCCCCGCGAAATAGTCCCAACTCTTTTATTACCCTCGCTCCTTTAGGTAGGGTGAGGGGTAGCATTGCAAAAGGCGCGCATAAGGCTTTCGAGCACTGACCCGAAAAAGCTCGACGAGGTCTGCAAGCAAATCTCTGGCATAGCGGAGCGGGTCGGCATCAAGATCTCGGGACCCATTCCCTCTCCCCACGCGCAGGATAGTGGTGCCCACGAGAAAATCGCCCGATGGTGAGGGAACGGCGACATGGGACCGGTGGGAGCTGCGCGTGCACAAGCGCTTAATTGACATGCAGGCAGACGAGCGAGTAATGCGGCAGATCATGCGCATCCAAGTGCCTGAAGAAGTCGCGATCGAAATCGAGCTCAAGACCTAATTTTAAAATAGTTAATTAGTGGGAGACATANTCNCCAGATTCTTCTGGTGCCGGGGTAGCCAAGCCAGGTAAGGCGCACGCCTTGAGAGCGTGTGGCCCTTTGGGCCTCAAGGGTTCGAATCCCTTCCCCGGCGCTTCTANTTTTATTAAAAAAAGGAGANAGGAGTTTATTGTTNACGATTCCTTCAGAGAAAACCNGTATAATCTCTGTTTCTAAAATTTCTTGTTGAATTTATGGAAGAGTACAGATAGTAATGCAAGGTGCACAGCAAATCCTACTCCTAGATGAATGTAATCATGAGTGCCGATGGTTAATACTTTGTCGAGGGCCATGAATGTCCAGAAGTTTGGNNNCAGGCCGAAAACATACTTCCAGTTTTCNNCGATGAANANGGCGAAGAGGGGGAGGAGGAATGCACNTCCAAGCGTTTTCATCACGGCGAAACCTTGTACTTTGTTACTTGCAAGTACGTTTATTATCAACGCTATCACCGGCGTGAACACGGCAAACAGGACCGCAACCGGCAGATACAAAAGAAATGGAACTTCCACAAGGCCGGTTAGTGCCGGAAACATGGCGACATAGATAAACGAGAACAACGTCATTAATAACATTCTGTAGATGAGGTAGGCGCTCCTTGAAATAGGCATGACACGTAACACCGTTAGCAGGTTTTCATCGCGCTCATCCATGATGAGGAACGCAGTGATGAAACCAAAAACCATAGGTATCATAATAGCCATCATCATGAACAACATAGGGTAGAATGGCTCAAGGTAGTACACATTCTCTGAAATCCATGGGATGACGAACCTAGTCATCACAACGAAGACTATTGGATATGCAACAAAGGCATAAACATAAAATTTGTCTCTTAAGATATTTTTTAAATCGTTTACGAGTAGTTTGCCGATGTATGCCATTTTACTTTCCTCCCATTATTACATGTTTATAGAATGCTTTTTTTGCAAGATAATAGCATAAAGTTGTCCATAAGGTCAAGTAAACAACTGAATATGTTGTTTCCCATAAGGCGACTTCGCTGAACACACCTTTGAGTAGGAAAAAGGATGCTTGTGAAGGCCATAGGTAGAATATAACGTTTTCATACAATCCAGATACGTGCAGCATTGGAGGAATAAATAATATTAGAAATGAAAACACCATCGTGAGTAAATATTCGTTTAGACTACTGCATCTTGATACTAAGATGAAACCAAGCAGTATGAGAAACACGGATGTGAGAATTATCCCAAGGAACATGTAAAGATAGTTGAACGCGAATCCATGAGCAAGGAATAAAAACAGCAAAGCTGCTATGATCGAAAGCGCAGTTAGTGATATTATTTTAGCAAGAAAATAGTTTCGTGTCTCCATTGGTGTGACGGTGAGTGCTTGGAGTGTGTTTTCAGTTTTTTCAAATAGCACCAGCGCTCCAACGAACATGATACCAATTAGTGCTGGATCTAAAAACAAAAACACTGTACGAAAGTATTCCGTGTTTATGAATGGTATTGTCTCAAGGGCAAGGAAGTATAGGACAACGCTTGCTATCGAGAGGTGGATTATCTTGTACCTTGATTGCAGGATGAACTCCCATTTGACCATTGTCTTAAGTTGCGTCATTACAGCTGCCTTCCAGTAACCTTGATGAATACCTCTTCTAGAGTTGCATCAGCGGTGTGGATGGTCTGAACTTGCCCTCCTTTTAGCAGTTTTATGAACTTGCTGTTCGTACCAAGATTTGCCAGTTGGAACTTGTCTCGTATGAGTTTATCGCCTTTGAGATATTCCACTCTGACGAGTTTTTTGCCATGTTTTATCTTAAGTTCCTTGGGGCTTGCAATCAGGTTTAATTTGCCATCTATTATGAATCCTACCTTGTCACAAAGCTCGTCAGCAACAGTCATATTATGTGTTGTAAGAAAGATTGATTTGCCCTCCTTCTTCTTTTTCAGGATGATGTTTTTAACCTGTCTGGAGCTGACTGGGTCAAGACCAGTGGTGGGTTCATCTAGAAACAGTATCTGAGGGTTGTTGAGCAATGCCCGTATGAAATTTAGTTTCATTTTCATACCCTTGGAAAATGAGCCTACTCTCTGATTGGCGTCCTGGTCTAGGTCTACCATTTTCAGCAGTTCCTGAGGATTAACGGTTTTCCTACTGTAAAAGGAAGCAAACAGTTCTAGGTTCTCCAAGGCGGTGAGTTTCTGATAATGATTGGGGAATTCGAAGCAGATACCGATTCTCTCATATAAGTCTGACCTCCAGTTTTGAAGGTCTTTACCTAGTAATTCAACATTTCCACCGTATCCTTTGAGTAGTCCTATGATTACCTTTTGTGTGGTGGTCTTCCCTGCACCATTTGGTCCTAAGAACCCAAAGATTTCTCCTTCCTTTATTTGGAAAGAAATTCCGTTTAATGCTTCCTTTTTTGATTTTGGATATGTGAACTCGAGATTTTCTACTTTTATCATATCACATCCCCATCCTTCTTTTACCCGTATATTGCTTCTCGTCTTAAATTCTAATATTAAATATAAATCCGCCTAATGTCGAGGTGGCAAAATGAGCGTGGAAATCCTCATCCTCTAGAACCTGTTAGGGTGCCCGTTCAGCGCCTCGGTTAGATTTATCCCAAATCATCCTAGAATTAAATGATAACCATGAAGCGCTTCGAGTGGGTCGAACACCCGTCGGACATCGGCTTTCGCGCCTACGGTCGCGACATAGCTGAGGCCTTCGAGAACGCGGCGCTTGCTTTCTTCGAGGTGATGGTCGACACAAGCAAGGTCGAGCCGCGCGAGGAGGTCAAGGTCGAGCTGGAGGCTGAGGACGAGGGGGCTCTGCTTTATGATTGGTTAGAGAGACTGCTCTACTTTCACGACACCCAAAACTTAGTGATGTCAAAGTTCAGGGTGACGATTTCTGGGGTCAATGACGGCTTCAAGCTCATTGCTCGAGCTTGGGGAGAACCGTTCGACCCGACTAAGCACCCCGAGAGAACCGCAGTCAAGGCGATGACCTACCACATGATGGAAATCAAGTGCGAACCTGAACGTTGCTCGGTGCAAGCGGTCGTAGATATTTAAAAAATTACACGCTTTTCAAACCAAAGAGTAATTAACGCTGCAAGCACCTGTTAGTTTAAGGTGCAAAAATGGTGTGGACAGATAAGATTAAGCAAATCGACGATGTGCGGTGGGAGATCCCTAAGGACTACAAGCCTGGGATGCGAGTTCCAGTTCGGATATACGCTGACGCCGAGCTGCTAAATGAAATGCGCAGGGACCTGACGCTGGAGCAAGCCGTGAATGTATCGTTCCTGCAGGGCATCTACAAATACTCGATAACGCTCCCCGATGGCCATCAAGGATACGGATTTCCGATAGGTGGAGTCGCGGCTACCGACGCTGAGATGGGCGTCATTAGCCCCGGCGGTGTGGGATACGACATCAACTGTGGAGTGCGGTTGTTGCAGACCAATTTTGACAAAAAAGACATCGAGCCGAAACTCCGCGAACTCGTAGACGCGTTCTTCCGAAACGTGCCCTCAGGACTGGGTAGCAAGGGAAAGGTCAGGCTTACCTATCCCCAGCTTGATGAAGTTCTTGAGAACGGCGTAAGGTGGGCTGTCGAGAACGGTTTTGGCTGGAAAGAGGACATGGAAAGACTTGAAGAGGGAGGGTGCCTTGCCGGTGCTGATGCGAGTAGAGTGAGTCAGCGTGCAAAAGAGCGTGGCCGCCCCCAGCTTGGCAGCCTTGGAAGTGGTAATCATTTCTTGGAGATTCAAGTGGTCGATAAAATTTTTGACCAGGAAGTCGCTTCCTCTTTTGGGATAACTCACGAGGGACAAGTCACGGTTATGATTCACACCGGATCGAGAGGTCTGGGCCATCAGGTCTGCTCGGATTATTTAAGAGCTATGGAACATGTCGTTAAAAAATATGGCATAACTCTCCCAGATAGAGAGCTTGTTAATGTGCCGATAAATTCGCCTGAGGGGCAGGCATATCTCGCAGCGATGGCGTGCGCTGCAAACTATGGCTTCACAAATAGACAGATGATTACACATTGGGTGAGACAATCGTTCGAGCAAGTCTTTGGGCAGGACGTGGAAAAATTGGGTCTCCATCTCGTTTACGGGCTTGCACATAACATCGCTAAATTTGAGGAGCACCAAATTGACGGAGGGCGCAAGAAAGTTTGTGTACATCGGAAAGGTGCTACAAGAGCATTTCCCCCCGGACACCCCAGTGTGCCCGCCCTGTACCGTAGCGTTGGGCAACCGGTGCTTATCCCGGGGGACATGGGCACTGCCTCCTACGTGCTTGTGGGCACCGAGCAGGCGATGCAGGAGACGTTTGCCTCGACCGCCCACGGCGCAGGGCGTCACATGAGCCGCACGGCGGCGCTCAAGCAGTTCCGAGGTGAAAATGTGAAGAAAGAGCTCGAGTCGAAGGGCATCATAGTGCGAGCGGCCAAGGTTTCTGTAATCGCGGAGGAGGCGCCAAGAAGCTACAAAGATATCCATAAGGTCTGTGAGGTGTCCCATAGGGCGGGAATCGCTCGAATGGTCGCCCGCTTGAAACCTATGGGAGTTGCAAAGGGTTAGGCGATTATGTTCAGAAAATCCACATCTTTTTTTGTGCTGCTGCCATCCTCGCTCGTTGCTGATGCACCTGACATTCGACAGAAAACCCTCAAGATTGGTTCAATCGGGCGTGCGCTGGCGATTTTTCGTGTTGGTAAGGTTTGTATTTATAACGATGATGACTCCCACGTTAAAAATCAAGCTTACGAGGCCAAGATTATCTCAACACTTTTGCATTATATGGAAACGCCGCAATATCTGCGCAAACTCCTATTTCCACGTGAGCGAGAGCTTCGCTACGCTGGTTTGCTACCGCCGCTGCGTATACCCTCCCACCCGCTCGCAGATGAAAAGACCGCCGCTGGCAATTATCGTGAAGCCGTCGTTATAGATGTGGGCAAAACTGGGGGCCTGCTTGAACTCGGGATACGTGAGCGTGGCCTCACAAGTGAAAAACTCAGTATTGGTCAGCGGGTAACGGTTAGACTCGGCGAAGGTTTGGGTGAGGACAAACGCGCAATCGAGCGGGTACCCCGGAGCGAAGTCGGTGAATATTGGGGCTACGAAGTTCTACGGGCGAAAACCCTCGCAGAGGCCTTAAAAGTTCTGAAAGCAGACTATACGATAGGAACGTCGCGGTACGGACAAAATTTATATGAAGCCGTGCAAGCGATAAGGAGTAGCAATCCTCGCAGCGTGGCGGTGGCTTTCGGGGGCTCCTACGCGGGCCTCTTCGAAATCTGCGAGCGCCAAGGCGTCGATGCGGGCAAACTCTTCGACGTCGTAATCAACACGATCCCGAGCCAAGGGGCCGCCACCGTTCGAACGGAGGAAGCGCTTGTGGCAACGCTCGCGCTGCTGAACGCGCTCATTGAGGGATAAGATGGGAAGGCGAAAACATCGTCCGAGGCGGGGCTCACTCGCCTACATGCCGCGAGTGCGAGCCCCACGCCCGATCGCCCATGTGCGGGCTTGGCCAGCGGAAGCTACCCTACGCCTCCAAGAGTTTGTCGGCTACAAGGCAGGGATGACCCAAATCTTTATGATAGACGACCGCAAGAAGAGCCTGACCTCGGGCCAAGAGATAAACATTCCTGCTACGGTCGTCGAGACTCCCCCTCTTATCATCTGTTCTGCTCGTCTGTACAGCTCGACCACTCGGGGACTCAACGCTGCAACGGATATCTGGGCGAGCGAGCTGCCGAAGGATCTTGCTAAAACGGTGAACTTGCCCAAAAAGTACGACCAGCAAAAAGCGTTCGAGCGCGCAGAAGCACTCATAAAAGAGGAAAAAATTGTCGACGTTCGTGTACTCGCGTGTACCCAGCCCCGCGCCAGCAACGTGCACAAGAAAAAGCCAGACTTGATCGAAATCCGCGTCGGGGGCAGCAAGATAGAGGAAAGATGGAATTACTGCAAAGGATTGCTGGGGAAGCAGGTCCGCGTTGCCGATGTCTTTAAGGATGGCGAATACGTTGATGTGCTCGCGATCACCAAGGGGAAAGGATTTCAGGGGCCCGTCAAGCGCTGGGGAATCAAAATTTTGCCTCGTAAGACCAAGGAGGGGCACCGCCAAGTTGGAACGCTTGGCCCTTGGTCGCCGGCGCGGATAATGTGGACCGTTCCCGCCGCAGGACAGATGGGCTACCACCAGCGCACGGATTTCAACAAGCGCATTTTGAAGCTCGGGGGTGATGGAAAGGAGGTGACGCCAAGCGGTGGTTTCCTCAGGTATGGTCCAATCAAGGGAGATTTCATCGTGCTCGCGGGTTCGGTACCAGGCCCCACGAAAAGGCTTGTGCACCTCCGACAACCCATGCGCCTGCCCGCTAGAACTCCGACCTCGCCGCCCTCTATCACTTACATAAGCACGGCTTCCCAGCAGGGTGCATGAAGATGAAAGTCCACGTATATTCTCTTGAGGGTAAACCCGTCGAGGAGATCGAACTCCCAGCGATCTTCGATGAACAATTCAGACCTGACATCATCAAGCGCGCGGTGATGGCTGCCCAGACTGCCCGGCTTCAGCCTTGGGGCGCTGACTGGATGGCGGGCAAGCGCACTTCCGCCGAAACATGGGGGAAGGGACATGGCGTTGCTCGAGTTCGTCGCGTGAAGGGAAGTCGTTACCCAGCTGCTGGACATGGGGCTTTTGCCCCCTTCACAGTCGGAGGGAGACGGGCCCACCCACCAAAAGTCGAAAAGGTTCTTCGAGAGCGTATCAACCGAAAAGAGCGCCGGCTTGCCGTTCGCTCGACGGTCGCCGCTACCAAGGAGAAAAAGTTGATCAGCTCAAGAGGGCACATCGTTGAAAAAGTTGCTGAGCTCCCGCTCGTGATAACTGACGAGCTTGAGGGGATTGGGAGGGCTAGCCAGACAAAGGAAATCTTCCAAAAGCTCGGATTGTGGCAGGATGTGGAGCGCGTCGCTAGAAGTAAGCGAGTTCGGGCGGGGCGCGGCAAGATGCGCGGCAGGCGATATCGGCAGGCTGTCGGTCCACTTATCGTGGTGGGAGAAGACAAGGGCATCAAACTTGGTGCGAGGAACTTGCCTGGCGTCGAGGTCGTGAAAGTTAGAACTCTTAACGCAGAACAGCTCGCACCTGGAGGAGTTGCAGGACGGCTTACAGTATGGACAAAAGGAGCCATCCAAAAGCTCGCCGGAGGATTGTTCGCATGAAGGACCCGCACAAAGTCGTGCTCTACCCGCAGGCTACAGAGAAGGCCGTGAAGCTAATCGAATCCGAAAACAAGCTCATGTTTATCGTGGCGAACGATGCAACCCGATCGGATGTGAAGCGCGCGATTGAGCTGCTTTTTGAAGTGAAAGTCGATAGCGTGAAAATAGAGGTAACCCCGGATGGGCGAAAACGCGCTTATGTGAGGCTCGCGCCTGAATTCATGGCGGACGAGATAGCCTCGAAACTGGGGATGATCTGATGGGAAAGCGGATAAGAGCTCAAAGGCTCGGCAAAGGGTCGCCTACCTACCGTGCAAAGTCCTGGCGAAAGCTTGGTGAGGTTAAGCTCCCTCCAGCCGAAAAAGAGGCTGAAGCAGTCGTGGTCGACATCCTGCATGATTCTGGCAGAAGTGCCCCGGTGGCTAGGATAAGGTATGGTGATAAGGAAGAGCGTTTGGTGCTCGCGCCTGAGGGGTTAAAAGTGGGAGATAAAATAATGTGTGGTATTTCAGTCCCTATCAAGCTGGGCAACACACTCTCACTTGCTGAGATTCCGGAGGGCACCCCACTTCACAACATCGAATCAAGACCGGGGGATGGGGGCCGCTTTGTTCGCGCCTCCGGCACCCATGGTATCCTGATTGCCCACGACATCGGCCGTGCGACAGTCCAGCTCCCTTCGGGGGAGATTAGAGATTTCAACCCACATTGCCGAGCCACCGTGGGGGTCGTCGCTGGCGGTGGGCGTCTAGAGAAACCGTTCGTCAAGGCCGGAAAGCGCTATCACGCCATGCTCGCGCGAGGGAAGCCATACCCTCATGTGCGGGGTGTCGCGATGAATGTAGTCGATCACCCCTTTGGGGGGGGCAGGGGCAAGCACGCAGGCAGGCCGAAAACCGTTGGCCGGGGTGCGCCGCCTGGGCAAAAGGTGGGATTAATAGCGGCAAAGAGAACGGGTAAGAGGTAAGCGCATGCCGAAGAAATTTACGTTTAGGGGTTATTCGATTGAGGAGCTCCAGAAGCTTACGCTCGACGATTTTGCAAAGCTCCTGCCAGCACGCCAGCGGCGCTCGCTCGTCCGCGGTCTCACGCCTCGAGAGAAGAAGTTGATTGAACGCATTAGAAGGGCGCGAGAGGCTGGAAAAATAGAGGCCCCCATCCGAACCCATTGCCGAGAGATGGTGATTCTGCCCGAGATGGTCGGCCTGAAGTTCGCCATCCACAATGGAAAGGAGTTTTTCATGGTCGAGGTGAAGCCGGAGATGGTCGGGCACCGCCTCGGCGAGTTCTCCCAGACGCGCCGGAAGGTTACCCATGGAACGCCTGGTATTGGGGCAACCCGCAGCTCGTTGTACGTTCCGTTGAAGTGATGTGATGCCTAAATTCGGTTATTCTAAAAAAGTGGATGAACCATGTGCGAAAGCTTTCGGCAGAGAAATGCGGGTCTCACCCAAGCACGCGATGGAAGTCTGCAGGGCAATCAAAGGTATGAGACTAGCTACGGCCAAGGAGTATTTGCAAGCGGTTGTTGATAAGAAAAAACCCGTTCCATTCAAACGCCATCGAAAGAAGGTCGCGCATAGGCGAGGGGCAGGAGGAAGCGGACAATTTCCGGTTAAAACAGCACGCGCGATTCTAAAGATTTTGGAGAATGCTGAGGCCAACGCAACGTACAAAGGGCTCGACGCGGAGAAACTCAAAATTGTGCACGCAAGCGCCCATAAGGGGATCACAATCCCCGGATTCTTGCCCCGCGCTTTCGCTCGAGCCACCCCATTCAACAAGCCGCTGACTAATGTGGAGATAATCCTCAAGGAGGCAACATAGTGCCCGTGGAGCGCACCTTCATTAAGCTCGGCTTAAAACGTGTGGAGCTCGATGAGTTCTTAGCGCGAGAGCTCGAGCGGGCGGGGTACGGTGGGGCAGACATCAGGCGAATCCCAACCGGCACGCGGGTCGCACTCTATGTCGAGCGGCCTGGAATGGTGATCGGGCGTAAGGGAAAAAGCATAAAGCATCTCACTGATGAGCTTGCCCAAAAATTTGGACTGGAGAACCCTCAGGTCGAAGTCGTCGAGCTCACGAAGTCTGAACTCTGCGCTCCTATTATGGCGAAGCGAATCGCGTTCGCCCTCGAGCGTGGGATAAGCGCGAGGCGAGTCGGGCACACTACGCTGCGGAGGGTAATGAACGCTGGTGCCAGAGGCGCCGAAGTCACAATCTCAGGTAGGATAGCTGGAGAACGCACCCGTACTCAACGCTTCTATCAGGGTTACCTTAGCAAGGCGGGGGAACCAGCGGAAAAATTGGTTAGCCACGGTTACGCGGCCGCGAAGCTGAAGCCAGGGATAGCAGGGGTAAAGGTGCTAATAATGCCTCCTGATGTACCACTACCCGACGATATCAAAATTGCAGTTGAGGAAACCCCCAAGCCGGAGGAAGCTGTTCCAGCGGTGGAGGCGGGCGAGGGACAGGAAAAGGCTAAGGCCGTCGAGGGAGAAGCAAAAGAAGTTAAAACCGAGGAGGGCGAGGAAAGTGGCGATACTCAGACCCAGTGAGATTCGAGATTTGAGCGTTGATGAGATGAGGGCAAAGATTAGAGAGCTCCGGGCCGAACTCGCCCGAACGCACGCCACAGCAGCCGCAGGAGGCTCGCTCGAGAATCCGGCGCGAATCCGTGAGCTCCGACGCACGATAGCTCGAATACTCACAATCATGAAAGAAAAACAAAAAGGAGGTGCATGAGAGCTGCCAGAGGTCTGCAAGGTCTGTGGTTTGCCCAAAGAGCTCTGCGTCTGTCAGGAAATCGCCCGCAAACAGCAGCGGATCAATGTATATTCAATCAAGCGAAAATACGGCAAAATTATGACTATCATTGAAGGCATAGATGAGAAACAACTTGATATCAAGGAACTGACAAAGAGCTTGAAGTCGAAGCTCGCGTGCGGCGGAACTTCGAAAGAGGGTCACATCGAGCTTCAGGGCAATCACAAAGCCCGAGCGAAAGGGGTACTAGTGGAGATGGGTTTCTCCGCTGAGATGATCGACACGAGATAGGTGAAGCGTATGTCGATAACTAAGCGAAACGTGCTGCGGCATGAGCTCATTGGGCTCAACGCTAGGGTCACGAATAGTTCGGATCCTACGCTGCTCGGTACTTATGGCACCATCGTCGACGAGACGCGTGACATACTGACGATCGAGCAGGCTGGCAGGGCCAAGATTGTGCCCAAGGCGAGCTCTAAATTCATGTTCACCCGCCCTAGCGGCGAGAAAGTCGAAGTCGACGGAGTAAAGCTCGTCGGGCAGCCTGAGGAGCGAGTGAAGAGGAGGAGGTAAAGCTATGGTAGGCATGGGAATAAAACCCCCAAAGGAACGATGTTCCGATCCGAAGTGCCCCTTTCACGGCACGCTTTCGGTGCGAGGCAGAACTTTCGAAGGCGTCGTGGTGAGCGATAAGATGTCACGTACTGTTGCAATCGAGATGGAGCGCATGCAGGTAATCCCAAAATACGAGCGATATGAACGTCGCACCTCCAAGCTCTATGCTCACAACCCACCCTGCATTGCCGCTCACGTTGGTGATAAGGTGAAAATTATGGAGTGTCGACGGCTGAGCAAGACCAAAGCATTCGTCGTCGTGCAGAAGCTGGGGGAGTAGTATGGGAAAGAAAGGTGTTGGCACTTCGATTGGTGTGGTTACGGTGGCCCCCATAAGAGCGTTGCCGATTGGGGCGCGTCTCAGCTGCGCCGACAACACGGGGGCCAAAGAGTTGCAAATCGTGAGCGTTGTCGGTTACCACGGTCGACGCAGGCGCATGGGCAAGGCAGGGGTAGGAGACCACATCGTCGCCTCGGTCAAGCGGGGCACCCCCGAGTTTCGGAAACAACTCGTCCGCGCAATCATCATCCGCCAGCGCAAGGAGTATCGCCGCACAGATGGGATGCGGATAAGATTTGAGGGCAACGCAGCAGTCCTGATAACCCCCGAGGGAGCTCCTAGGGGTTCGGAGATCAAAGGACCTATGGCCCGCGAGGCAGCCGAGCGATGGCCTCGCGTAGCCGGGATAGCATCAACGGTGGTATGAACAATGGTGAGCAAACACCCTAGAAAACAACACTTAGCGCTTTACGCCGCGCCCTTGCACCGAAGGCACCGATTCCTTTCCGCACCCCTCAGCCGCGAGCTCCGGGGGAAATACAAAACGCGTTCCCTACCCGTGCGGAAGGGGGACAAAGTGCGGATCATGCAGGGCGACTTTAAGAAACATGAGGGCGATGTGCTCGAGGTAGATACGAAGCGGCGCCGCATTCAAATTCAAGGAGCGACGACTACGAAGGCCGATGGAACTCAAGTCAATAGGCCGCTCGCGCCGTCAAACGTTGTATTGATAAAGCTATCCTCGGACAAGGAGCGCGATAAGGTGCTCGAGAGGAGGTCAAAAGGTGGCGAAAAAAGGACAAAGTAGACACATGAAACGCTACGCGGCGCCGCGGGCACTGAAGCTTCCGCGTAAGTCTTTCCCTTGGATGGTGAAGCCCTCACCCGGCCCCCATCCTCGCAAGAGTTCCCTGCCGCTTCGGCTGCTTTTGAGGGATTACCTCTCGCTTGCCCGAACCGCTCGGGAAGCAGATAGAATTCTTGCAGGAGGGCAAGTGCTCGTGGACGGCAGGGTGAGGCGAAGTCCCAAGTTCTCCGTTGGCCTGATGGACGTGGTGCAACTGCTTACCTTGAACCAAAACTATCGAGTGCTTCTAGACCACCGCGGGCGTCTAGTTCTCCATGAGATAGATAAAGCTGAAACGTCTTTGAAGCTTTGCAAGGTCATGCGCAAAGACATCGTACGGGGCAGGCGGGTCCAGCTTTCTTTCCACGACGGTAAAGCGCTCGTCGGCGATTTTGATGAGTTCAGGCCAGGAGATGGGGTAAAGCTCGCCCTACCCGAACTCAAGGTGCTCGAGCGATTTCCGTTTGAGAAGGGGGTCACGGTATTGGTCACCGGTGGGAAAAACGTGAGCAAGGTCGGCACCATAACCGATGTCAAATTGGTCGAGGGTAAACGGCCAAACATCGTGACGTTCGAGGCCGCCGGCGAAACTTTCCAAGCTCCCGAACATTACGTATTCGTTGTTGGAAAGGAGAAGCCCGCCATTTCGCTGCAGGAGGCATCTGCATGAACCTGATGCGCGAGATTCGAATCGAGAAAGTTACCCTGAATATAGGGGTCGGCGAGGGCGGCGACAAGCTCGCGAAGGCCGAGCGGGTGCTAGGAAGCATCACGGGACGAAAACCAGCGCGAGCGCAGGCGAAGCAGACGATAAGGGAATGGGGAGTAAAGCAAGGCGAGCCCATAGGTTGCAAGGTCACGTTGCGCGGCGAGGAAGCCACAAAAATTCTAAAGCGATTGTTCGATGCAGTCGAGCGCCGCCTCAGCGAGAAGTGTTTTGATGGTAAAGGAAACTTCGCTTTCGGGGTCAAGGAGCACATCGATATCTCCGGCGTTTCTTATGATCCAGAAATAGGCATCTTCGGGATAGATGTATGTGTAACGCTTCAGAGACCCGGATATCGGATCAAGCGCAGGAGGCGTCAACCAAAGGTGATACCAAAAAGGCACTGTATCGTTAAAGAGGAAGCAATAAATTTCATCACCGAGAAATTTGGAGTTCAGGTGGTCTGATGGCAAGGCGGAAGTTTGGACGGGGGACCCATAAGTGCATCCGATGTGGCAGGTATGGGCATGTATACCAGCAATACGGGCTAAAGTTGTGCCGGCGCTGCTTCCGCGAACTGGCGCCGAAGATGGGGTTCAAAAAATATGGGTGAGCAGATGCTGTTAGACCCTCTAGCCAATGCGCTATCAAAAATCGAGAACTACGAGCGTGCTCGAAAGCGCGAGGCGATAGTCGCCCCCGCATCGAAGCTGATTAGCGAGGTGTTGCGCATCATGCAGGAGGAGGGATTCATAGGTGAGTTCGAGTTCATTGACGATGGCCGCGGTGGGAAGTTCAGGGTTGTGCTGCAGGGTAAGATAAACGGATGTGGGGTGATAAAACCCCGATACGCCGTGAAGCGCGACGGTTACGAGCAGTGGGAGAAACGCTACCTGCCCGCGGCTGGGTTCGGCTTGCTATTGGTCTCCACCCCGCGAGGAGTCATATCCCACCAACAGGCTGAAGAGCAGGGTTTGGGCGGACGACTTTTAGCGTACGTTTACTAACCATATGCCCGACCTGTGGATAAATCCTTCAATGAATTTCTTCATTTTCTACCAAAAACGTCACGTCTAACCCTTATATCAAGTGCCCTAAAATGTTATGAAAGACTAAAAGAATGCTGAGTCGTGTGATGGTGTCCAAATGGCAGCGGCAAAAATCAGGGAAGAGATAGAGGTGCCCGAAGGTGTGGAGCTTAAGCTCTCGGGCAAGGCGATCGAGGTTAGTGGACCGAAGGGTAAGCTAGCACGCAATTTCGATGTCCCCGGAATCGAGATGAGAATGGAGGGGAAAAAGATTTTGATTGAAATATCATCTACGCGTCGAAAGCATCGGGCTGCACTTGGTATGGTTCGGGCTCGTCTGGTTAATATGTTTAAGGGCGTTACTACTGGTTTCACCTACAAGCTCCGCGTGGTTTACTCGCATTTTCCGATCACGATAAAGATAGAGGGAAAGCGTGCCCTGATTCAAAACTTTCTTGGTGAGCGGGCTCCCCGCATGGCCAAGATCGTCGGTGGCGTGAACGTGGAAGTAAAGGGGGAAGAAATAATTGTCCAAGGCATCGATAGGGACGAAGTCGGACAGACGGCATTTAACATCGAACAGGCAACTTTCATCAGGCACCGCGACCCACGCGTCTTTCAAGACGGGTGTTATATTGTAGGTAGGGCATGAGAATGACGAGAAAAAAACGAACTCCTAAATTCAGGCGTCAGGAGTGGTTTAGGTTTGCAAAGCTCGGTGAAAAGTGGCGCAAGCCCCGAGGCAGCGACAGCAAGATGCGGCTTGGCGTAAGTGGAAAACCGACGATTGTCTCAATTGGCTATCGATCGCCGAAAAACATACGGGGGGTTCATCCTTCTGGATTTGTCGAAGTTCTGGTGCATGCTCCCCGCGATCTCGATGGACTTGACACGAGCAAGCAAGCGGTTCGGATAGGCTCAAGCGTCGGTGGGCGAAAACGGGAACAGATCTTGGCTAAAGCCAAGGAGCTTGGTATCCGGGTGCTAAATCCTAGAGGAGGCGAAAAACGTGAAGTTGAACACGCAGCGTAGGCTGGCGGCTGATGTCCTCGGCGTGGGTGTTAACCGAGTTTGGATTGACTCCGCCCGTATCTCCGATGTCTCAGCGGCGATCTCGCGTGAGGACATCAATCGCTTGATCCGACAGGGCGCGATCAAGGCGAGACCGGAGCTGGGGATAAGCCGTGGAAGGTTCAGGCGGCGGGCCGCCAAGCGCAAGCGAGGCAGGCGGCGAGGCGTTGGGAGCAGGAAGGGCACGCGGAGGGCTAGGCAACCGAAAAAGGCGAGTTGGATCAGAACCGTGCGGCCACTGCGCGTGAGGCTGCGTGAACTTAAGCGAGAGGGAACAATCGATCGGCACGAGTATCGCAGGCTCTACCGGATGGTAAAAGGTGGGGCCTTCAAGAGCAAAGCTCATCTAGAAACCCACCTTAAGGAACGAGGACTTTTGAAGGGATGAAGATGTCGAAGATCGGACCACGCTGGAAGGTTGAGTTCAGGCGCAAGCGAAAGGGAAAGACTGACTATAGGCGTAGGCTCAAGTTCCTACGTTCCGGAAAACCGCGACTGGTAACGAGAATTTCGCTAAAGCATGTCATCGCCCAATTCGTGCGCGCCACCCCTAGCGGGGACCTCACCCTTGCCTCAGCGCACTCGAAAGAGCTTGAGAAGCTCGGGTGGAAGGGATACACTGCAAATACTCCCGCGGCCTACCTAGTGGGGCTTCTCTGCGGCTACCGCGCGTTGAAAGCTGGGACAAAGGAGTGTGCTTTGGATATCGGGATGCACAACCCAACTTCACAAGTTAAAGTTTTCACCGTGCTCAAGGGGGCGCTCGACGCAGGTCTACAGATTCCCCATGGTGAAGTGGTTTTACCCAGCGATGAGCGGATACGCGGGGAACACATCGCCCAGTACGCCGCGAGGCTGAAGGAGAAGAATGAAAAAGCATATCACGCGCAATTTTCCGCCTACCTTCAACGTGGGTTGTCACCAGAGCAGCTACCGGAGCACTTTAATGAAATCAAGCGGGCAATAGTTACGCAGTTTGGTGAGTAGAATGCGAAGAAAATCTAGAGCACGGAAAAAACCAATAAGAGAGAGATTCAACATCGACCTCTGGCAGCCTCGGACGAGCATGGGGCGAGCGGTAAAGGAAGGGCAGATAACCGAAATATCCCAGATCCTGCGGCAGGGGAGACCGATCAAAGAGCCTGAGGTTGTCGATGCACTCGTGCCAAACCTCGAGGAGGACATCTTGGGGGTTAGCTTGGTCCAGCGGATGCACAAGTCGGGGCGCCGAATTAAATATCGTGTGGTCACGGCGGTCGGAAATCGAGGGGGGATTGTCGGAGTTGGGCACGCGAGCGCGCGCGAGATTGGCCCCTCCATACGAAAGGCCATAACAACGGCGAAGCTAAACGTCGTGGAGGTCGCGCGGGGCTGTGGGAGTTGGGAATGTGCCTGCGGGCGGCCTCATTCAGTTCCATTTGAGGTTACAGGGAGAAGCGGTAGCGTCCACGTGACGATAAAACCCGCCCCTCGCGGACTGGGGTTAGCAGCGGCTGAGGTCTCTAAGGTAATCCTTCGAATGGCTGGAATCAAAGATACTTGGATTCACTCTCGCGGACAAACGCGCACGACACTCAACTTCGCTCGTGCTACCTTCGATGCCCTAAAGCAGACCACAAGGGTAGCCCTGCGGGAATCTCATAAGGGCCACGTTTTCATCGGAAAGGTTGGTGAACTAGGTGACCAAGCTAGCGGTAGTTAGGGTACGCGGTAGCGTGAACTTGCGGCGTGATGTGCTGGAAACAATGCAAATGTTAGGCCTAACGCGTGTCAATCATTGCATCATAATCGATGATATCCCTTCCTACCTCGGGATGCTGCAGAAAGCAAAGGATGTTCTTACATGGGGGGAGGTCGAGCAGGGGGTGTTAGAGCAACTCATCCGAAAACGCGGTAGGTTAGCTGGCGACAAGCGCTTGACCGATGAATTCGTCAAATCTCAAACTTCGTTTCAATCGTTGAGCGAGTTCGCCGCCGCGGTGCATGCTGGCGAGGTTGAGCTCAGAGCACTTCCCAGATTGAAGAAAGTTTTCAGACTTCACCCACCGCGAAAGGGATACAAAGCCACGAAGCGACCCTTCAAGGATTTTGGCGATTTGGGCTACCGTGGCGAGCGAATTAACGAACTCATCCTCAAAATGATTTAGGTGTTTTGAATGGTTGTGCGAAGGCGACGAAAGGTTCGGAAGCAAAGAGGCAGAAGAACTTACGGAAGGGGATGCTCGAAGCGGGGACGCGGGAGCGGGGAAAAGGGCGGAAAGGGGCTAAGCGGCGGTCACAAGCAGAAATGGTCATACGTGCTCAGATACATGCCCAAACATTTCGGCAAGCACGGGTTCACACGCTTTTCCAAATTGAGGAGGAAAGTCAACGCGATCAATGTAGGTGAACTCGACGAGCGCCTCGACGAACTTCTGCAGCAGGGTATCGCCAAACGCGAGGAGGAGCGGATCGTGGTCGACATCGGGAAACTTGGTTTTGAGCGGGTGCTCGGTGGAGGGCACGTCACCCGCCCTATCGAGGTCGTCGCGAAGGAATTTGTTGGGTCGGCGAAGCGAAAACTCGAGGAAGCGGGCGGCAAGGCAATAGCGGGTGAAGGCGATGGAACAAGCTGAGCAGCCGCGGTCCAAACTTTACGCCCTCGAGGGTCTCGTACGAAGACTTCCTGAGGTCTCGGTTCCGAAGCGGCACGTTTCCTTTAAGGAAAAGTTCATGTGGACGGGGATAGCCCTCATCGGCTTCTTCGTTTTAACCCAAGTTTCGCTTTATGGAATGGCTGCCGGAGCAGGGCAAACGGCATTCTTTGGGCAGCTACGATTCATACTCGCCAGCCATGCGGGGAGCTTGATGGAGCTTGGTATCGGGCCGATCGTCACCGCGGGCATCATCATGCAGCTACTGGTTGGGAGCAAGATAATCGGGCTTGACCTGAGCAAGACAGATGATCGCGCCCTCTTCACTGGCGTCCAGAAAATAGGGGCCATACTCATGGGCATCTTCCAGGCATCGATGCTCGTGATGTCGGGGTGGTACGGGGTCGCCTTTGGCTCAGGCGCGGGTATTTTCCTAATCGTTCAGCTCACGATAGGGGTACTCATCGTGGTCTATCTCGACGAAGTGGTTTCGAAATATGGGTTTGGGAGTGGAATCAGCATCTTCATCATGGCAGGCGTGGCAGGGACGATTTTTTGGCAGGCTTTCAATCCACTGCAAGTTGGTGGCCAATTTACTGGAGCGATCCCCAATTTCTTCGGGACCATGCTCGGCGGGGGCAACATTTCTGATGCATTTTTCAGGCCGGGGATGCCAAACATGATGGGTGTTTTCGCCACCATTATCGTCTTCTTCATCGTCGTGTACGCCGAAAGCATGCGCATCGAGATTCCCCTCGCATACGGTCGCTTCGGGGGCATTCGGGGGCGTTACCCGATAAAGTTCCTTTACACCTCGGTCATCCCTGTAATTCTCGCGATGGTGGTGTTTGCGAACATCAGGATGTTGGGGATGGTTTTCTCGCCACTTCAAGGAGCTTCCTATTACCTCAGTGCCCCGAACGGCATCTTTGATGTGATGGCCGATCCTCTCCGGGCCGGGATTTACATATCGGTCTTAGTCTTGCTATGTATGGGCTTCGCTTGGCTCTGGGCAAATATGACGGGGATGGGGCCTCGCGATGTGGCGCGGCAGCTCGATCGATCTGGAATGTTAATCCCCGGATTTCGCCGTGATATAAGAGTGATGGAGTGGGTATTGGGCCGCTACATCATGACGGCTGCACTGCTCGGAGGGGCATTTGTCGGAGCGATCTCCGCAGTTGCAGACTTTATGGGCGCCTTGGGCAGCGGCACGGGTATCTTGCTGACCGTTGGCATTATGTATAGTCTTTACCAAGAGATAGCGAAGGAACGTATGACAGAGATGTTTCCGGCGATGAGGAGGTTATTTGGTGAGTAGGGTAGTCGTGGTTACGGGCGTGCCAGGTGCTGGGAAGAGCACCGTTGTCCAAGAGGCGCTAAAGCAGCTCAAAGCTCAGGATGTTGAGTACGAGTTTATGAACTACGGTGACGTGATGCTAGAACTCATGCGTGAGCGCGAAGGAGTGGCCGACCGCGACGAGATGCGGAAGGTCCCGACAGGCTCATATCGTGAAATCCAGCGTGAGGCCGGAAAGCGGATCGCGCGCGCAGCCCAGCGAAAATTTGTGCTTGTCGACACCCACTGCTTAATCAAAAAACCTGAGGGCTATTATCCAGGCCTCCCTCGATGGGTGATCGAGGAGCTCAATCCTGAATCAATCGTGATAATTGAGGCGACCCCTGAAGAGGTCGCGCGGCGGCGCACCAAGGACACCACGCGTCGACGAGACAAAGAACTCTTGGATGAAGTCGTGGAGCACCAACTATTAAACCGCGCTACGGCGACGGCCTATGCGACGCTCACGGGTGCGACGGTGAGGATAATCCATAATAGGGATGGAAAACTCAGTAAAGCTGTAAAGGAAATGGTCGAGGTACTTAGGTGAACCCATGCGCCGCTTACTCGTTTGCCCGCTAATCGTCGTCTTCCTGCTTGCGAGCTTTGCCATGACAGTTGGTGCAGAGGAGGCGGAAGATGAGCATGAGACGTACAAGGGACTGTTACAGACCGTAGACAGCTCCATCATATCCCTCAGGCAAGGAGGCAGTGCATCGGGAAGTTTGAGCCAAGCACGAACACTCTACAATAGTCTTGTGGGCCCATATGAAAACGAGATTAACAATAGCACGGAGCTCATAGAGATAGACAATCGAATAACCCAAGCTTTCAACTCTTTGCAGCAATCGGCAACGGAGGAAAATATTCGGGCCCTACGCTCGGACATCTCACTAATGGCGAGCGAGCTCGGGATTGGGCTATCTTCCATCTACGAATACGCGCTATTCGTCGTCCTCGGAATCGGGATATTTGTTTCCCTCCTTATCACCTTGATAACCCGACGTGTCGTGAACTGGGAGCGCATGAGAGAAATCAAGGCAGAGGTGTCTGCATTCCAAAAGGAGCTCCGCGAGGCTCAGCGCAAGCGGGACATGAAGAGCGTGCACAAGCTTCAGCAGGATCAAAAGCGGATAATGTCGCTTCAGGGGACGATGATGAAGGAAAATTTCAAGCCCACGCTCTTCTACATCGTGCCCTATTTCATCTTCTGGTTCATCCTATCTGGCATATACGCGGGATGGGTCGTGGCATGGCTACCATTCCGTTTGGACCTACCCTTCTTCGGCACCTGGGTTTCTTGCGGCTTTCTGAGTTGGTACCTCCTCACCTACTTCGGATTTTCCCAGATGTGGCGGAAATTGCTTATCCGTGATTAATATGCCCGCGCGAAGGTACCGCTCTGCAAGATACAAACAGCATGTCGTCCGCACTCCCGGAGGGCGAGCCGTCACGCACTACAAAGAAGGACGGCCGGGGGTGGCGAGATGTGCTTCCTGTGGGCGCCCGCTGGGAGGCGTTCCCCGAGTTAGGTTGAGCGAGNTGCGGTCTCTCCCTCGCAGCTCCCGCATGCCGAATCGGCCCTATGGTGGTTATCTTTGCCCTGCCTGCTCGCGTCAGGCGATCAAAGAAACTGCTCGAGCGTGAGCGAATGGTAGTCGTTGCTATAAGCGGTTTGCACGGGGCGGGAAAGACGACTGCCGCACGGGCGCTGGCAAGAAAATTCAAACTCCGCTATGTCTGCGCGGGGACCGTTTTCAGACAGCTCGCCAAAGAACGGGGGATGACGCTCGACGAATTTTCCCGTTATGTCGAACGCCGCCCCAGCATAGATCACCAAATCGACCGACTAACTGCAGCGGCTGCGAAGGGCAGAAATGTGCTTATCGATGCCCGCCTCGCTGGATGGATGGCTAAACAGGCGAACCTGAAAGTCTTGCTCACCGCCCCGCTCGAGGAAAGGGTTCGGCGGATTGCTCGTCGGGAGAGGCGGAAGTACAAAGAGGTGCTTAACGAAACTCGCAAGCGGGAGCGGAGCGAGGCCAAGCGTTTCAAACAATTTTACAGTATAGATGTCAATGATCATTCCCCGTTTGACATCGTGCTGAACACTGAACGTTTCACCGCCAAGGAGATGGTACGGATTTTGGAGCTCGCGGTAGGGCAGTTCATTCGAAAGAGGTCGTGAGATGGTGATGGAAGTAGGTCGGGTTTGTGTGAAACTCGCTGGGCATGAAGCGGGCAAGCGGTGCGTCATAGTGGATGTGCTCGACAAAGTTTACGTGATGGTGAGTGGCCCTGGGGTCAAACGGCGCCGATGCAACATCGCACACCTTGAGTCCCTCGAGCAAAAAGTTGAAATTGCGAAGGGGGCCCCTGACGAGGATGTCAAACGCACGCTTGAGGCAGCGGGTTTGGTAAAAATAGAAAAGCCATCAGAGAAACCTTCTGAGCCCAAGGAAGACACAGCCTAGCGTTCAGTAATAGGTGTTTTAAGTGGGCAAACTACCCTCCGATGTACAAGCGTGAAGTTCTAAGTCC
>Ga0111210_102_pt1 | contig 22509 bp, 28 predicted proteins | sample DeeMarSWOR152_54_FD_80399 | JGI IMG/M metagenome (GOLD analysis project Ga0111210, IMG submission 80399) | Hadesarchaea archaeon DG-33 | reverse complement strand
TCGGCCAGCTTGGTAACTTGGCCGATAAACTCGCCGATCCCTGCGAACAATCCACCTAGGTTGAGCCCCCACTCGATCACTGGCTCTGGCTTCTTCTCGGGACCTTTCTCCTTTTTTTCCTCCACCATTTTTACATCCCTCCGAATCTCTATTTGGAATCCCCCATATATAAATGTTATCATTAGTGATGATATTTTTATAACCAAAAGTGATAAATATTAGAATGCGTTATTGTTATTTGGCGGTCGACATGGCAGCCTACCTGAGTCCCGAAGCTAGGCTTAAGCTCTGCAAACTAATAGCGGACCGGATAAAGCGAGGGGATCTGAAGTTCTATGCAACTTTGAACAAGGTTGGGCTGAAGGGGCCGGCATTCTATGCGTACGTCGAGGGGCGCAGCGTGCCATCCGAAGAGGTCGTGCCGAAGATAGTCTCTCTCGCCTTGGCGCTCGACCACGATGGGACGGTGAAGATTGTGCGGGAGGACCTGAAGGGGCTAACGGAATTTGTCAATCAGATCTTGGTATTTGCTTCGGCGAGCATCTCTACCGTAGATCAAATCCTAGCGGGTATTACCGGGAGGACAAAGAAAAGGCCGAGGGGCTGAGAAATAGTCTGGCTCTGTAAAGCACCATTTTTGAAGTGGCCAGCCCAGTGATTATTTGCCCAGGATTATCTCAATCGTTGACACGTTGGATTTCCCGCCTTCCTGGTCGTGATCTCCTCGATGCCAGTGCGAATCTCCTTCACCTTAATACCCGAAAGGAACTGTCTTCTAGCTATCTCGGTGGCATCGACTGTCCAATCCCACGAGGAAGAAAAGGCGCAAAGGCTGAAAGGTGGTACTCTCCAATTTCTTTTTACTGGGAATTTTAATCCCAGCCATACAGCTTGCCCATTATCGCTTGAATTTCGCTATTTCTTCGGTCAGGTCTAGTCAGGTCTACGCTCGTGAGTATCGTGCTCCTGCAACAGTAGCGCTTGACCCCCAAATCGTCGAGCACGCGTTTAGGCTCCTCCCCCTTTTTGACGCGCTGCTCGAACTCCTCGTACTTGTCGCCCAGCAGTTTGCCGCAAGTTATACAACGAACTACCCGCATGCAATTACCTGTAGCTCTTCTGATATTTTGCGCGTGCGCCAGGCCCACCAGGTTTTTTGGGCTCCTTGAAGCGTACGTCACTCTTTATTAAAGTCCAGTCGTGCTGCTTAAAAAGCTCCCGCACCTTGGGGTCACCTGACCACTCGATGAGCCCCCGGGCGATGGCCGTGCGAACGGCATCAGCCTGCCCCATGAAACCCCCGCCCTCAACTTTAACCTCAATGTCGACGCGGCGCGCGAGCTCGGGCACCAAGGCCAACGGCTCAAAAATCTTAAGTCGCGCGAGTTCCGGTTCGTAAACTTCGAGCGCGCGGCGGTTGACGAACACGTGCCCCTTGCCATCCTTCACTCTGGCCCTAGCGAGTGCGGCCTTACGTCTGCCAGTTGCGAGCACAACCTTCATCAGAACTTCCCTCCCAAGTGTTTGCTGAGGGCCTCAATTCTTATAAAACGTCGCGTGCCGAGCCGCTCAAGGCTGGCTTCAGGCAGAGTTTGTATCTCCTTGCTAGCGAGCTCCCGGGGCACCCCGATGTAAACACGAAGGCAACGATAGGCCGCTCGCCCCTTGGGTTTGTCAAAGGGCAGCATTCCTCGAATCGCCCGGCGCACAAGTTCCTCAGGGCGCTTAAGGTGGAAAGGCCCCTTGCGGGGATTGGTAAGGTTTCGAACCTCAAGCCACGCGTCGTAAACGTCAAAGGTAGCTTCTTTTCTACCGGAAATCACGACCTGCTCGGAGTTCACCACGGTCACATGTTCGCCCTCGAGCAGACGTTTCGCCGCGAAGCTCGCGAGCCTCCCCAATACCAAATCCTTTCCGTCGATGATCATGTTTCTCACTCCATCAGCTTGACGCCCTTGCCGCTCGGGTTTTGATCGAGCAACTGTCGGATAGTCAGAGCGTTACCGCCAGCGGTCACTATTTTTCGTCTGGCCGCACCCGAGAACTTGAAGGCAGCAACGGAGATCGCGTGATTTAACTTGCCAGCTGCCAAAACCTTGCCGGGCACGACAATTGTGCCCCCCTCGTCCGAGTAACGGCTCAGCTGGCTGAGGTTGACTTCGGCCCGGGCTCGGCGGGGCTGCTCTAGACGCTCCGCTAGATCGCGCCAAAGGCGTGCCCCTTGCTTCTTGCCTTTTGCCCGAAGCTCTCGCACGAGCCTTCGCAGCACGGGGTTCGTTGGTCCTGTTGGTCTTGGCATCTTGACACCTTAAGCTGTTGACACATTTTCTAGCTTTCTTAAAATAAACCTATGGTGGTGCGGGGGACAGGATTCGAACCTGCGAACCCCTTCGGGATGAGGCCCTAAACCTCACGCCTTTGACCTGACTTGGCTACCCCCGCCCAACTCAGGTTTCACCTCAGAAGATAAAACTACCACATCCTGCCCGGCTTTTCCCTGCCGAGAGCCTCGTGCTGGACCATTCGCTCGAAGCGCGCCTGTTTTTTTGCCTGCTTGTAGCAATCCTTACAATATGACTTGCCCATCGTTCGCTTCGCGCATGCTCGGTGGAGCTCGGCGTTGCAGCTCGAGCACTTAACCATCGGCGACTCAAGAGGTTTACCGCAGATTGGGCAGTCGGGCATATGGTCACCAGCTAAACTGCATTAACAATATCTGGAATGAATTAATTAAGGTATCGAGCCCCGGCGACGTTTTGAGGCCCGACTATGATCCTGCTCCTCACTTAAATCCGGGTCTTGCCCTATGAAATGCCATGAATGCGGCTAAAAAAGTTATCAGGCTGCCGATAAGCAGTACCACTAGGCTCCAATGGCTTCCTCCTCTCGCAAGGTTCTCTACACTGTAGAAAAATAGAATCACTCCACAAACGATAGAAACACTGAAAATTGAAAATGCTTTTTCTAAGAGTGAACTAACAATGACCCCAAATGAGATTCCGACAGCCACTATCATCATCAGCGCAATAATTACCATGGTAATAAGTCCTGCCCCTATCCCTGAAATGATAACGAAAATAGCCGCGATAAACAACAGAATTTCTGGTCTTAGTATATCCCGGGCGGTAAGTTCCTCTCTTGGTGCTTTCATTTCTCCGCCTGTATAAATTTTACTTGCTGACTACTTATAAATTCAATCAACCGTGTCAAGCAAGAACTCAGGCTTGGCTGCCTCCTTCACCACTTGCCGCACACCCATCTCCCTGCTCACTTTTAGCTATGTTAAAAATATTTGGTCAGAACTCAGGTTTCAACAAATCCTTGCTCAAAATCGCGAAGGTGTCGCCACTAACCTGGTAGAAGTTCCGGACTTTTTCAATATTCATAAATCTACCGTCAAATGTGCCCTCGTTCGCGTACGCTGCGACCACCTCTCCCACGAATAGAGTATGATCTCCCGTGGTAATCTGGTTCACAAGCTTGCACTCAAGATGGGCAACGCATTCTTCGATGATCGGCGATTTAACGACTTTTGCGGGCTTGGCAGTCAACCCGATCTCGGAGAACTTGTCATGCTCGCGCCCAGAGGCTCTGCCACACTTGATCGCTTTGTCGAGGATTTCAACGGTGGGGATATTGATTACGAATTCTTTGGCGCGCGCGATGAGCTCGTGGGAGTGCCGTCGGGGGGCAACAAGAATCCCAACAAGCGATGGGTTCGCGGAGAGCGGCGTGGCCCAAGCGATTGTGATTATGTTAGGCTTCCCGGTCGCAGGGTCGATACAACTGACAAGGACGACCAGCCGCGGGTAAATTAATTTATACGCTTTTTGACTTGGCACCTCTATTTTTTCCATCTCAGTCACCTTGGTGCCCCGGGCGGGATTCGAACCCGCGTCACAGCCTTTCTCCGTTAGTAACTCGAAAGGGCTGTATGATTTCGGCGGAGGTTTACTCCTTGACCGGCCTACACCACCGGGGCCCAATACAGTTTATGTTTTAAATTATTAAACCCGCCTTCTTTGAAATATTTCTCGCCCACAGATTTTTTTGTTATGTGAGTTTGTGGGGTGCCCTTACCTGTCCATTTGGCAAGTCTGAAACCTATCCAAATGGTGGGCCCGGAGGGATTCGAACCCTCGACCGTCCGGTTTCCCAGAATTTACCTATGAGCCGGATGCTCTAACCTGGCTGAGCTACGGGCCCCGTTCCAAATTCTGTTAGGGTTGATTAAAACATTTGCTAAACAAGATTAAAATGGAGCCACATAAATTATTATAAGGTGGAAATTTGGCTGTAAAAATTCTATCTCACGGCGACACCGATGGCATATGCTCAGCAGCCCTCGCTAAGGCGCGCTTTCCCAATGCAGAAGTTTGGTTCACCCGCCCGATAACACTTCTGCGTGACCTCAACACAATTGATATCGGCAACGTAGTTTTCATTTCAGATATCGCAATAAGCGAGACCCATAAAGAGGAGATATTCAAGCGCATACGCGAACTCGCGCAGAAGGATGAGGTCGTCTACATCGACCACCACCCGCTCCCCCCCAACACTCTGAAGAGGGACATCCCGGCCACGCAATTTGCTCACGAGATAGGGACGAGCGCTTCAGAAATCACCTTTCGACTATTTGAATCAGACATCAACCCGGACTTGGATCGAGTCGCATTGTGGGGCGCGATCGCCGACTACTGTGAAGAAACCGAGTTCGTGCGCGATGGAATGAGCAAGTATGACAGACGAACGATCTACATGGAGGCAGGACTGCTTACCCAAGCGCTGGGTGAGGCGGCAGGCGATTATCACTACAAGCGCGAGGTTGTACTCAAGCTAGCACGGGGCGACCCCCCAACGGAAATCCCCGAAATCTTTGAACGGGCGATGAAGGCGACGAAACGTGAGTGGGAGGTGTGGCGGTACGTCAAGGAGCATGTAATACGTGAGGGAAACATTGCGATTCTCTATGACTTGCCCTCAGGCAGCCTCGGGAAAGCGGCGCTCTACGCTCTGGGAACGACTGGCGCTAATGTTGGAATCTGCACCCGAAAAGACGAAGACGAGATAGACGTGAGCATGCGGCGCCGGGCAGGGGCAAAGATAGACCTTAACGAGATGCTCCGTCACATCACCGCGCGCCTAGGGGGCTCTGGAGGTGGGCACGAGGGGGCCGCTGGTGCGACGATTCCCGCCAACCTCTTTGACACCTTCTTGGATACGGTTAAGAAAGAAATCTCGCCTGTTATAAGCAGGAACTTTACACTCAAGAGGTAACTAGAACAGCTCTACCTCAATACCCTTCCAGGCCCCAACCATTGCAACGATGCGTGAGTCTTCTCGCGCTAGATACTTTACATTGGGTGGCGCCGGGGAGAGGACTCGAACCTCTGACCGCCTGGTCGCTGTACACCAGCATGTCGTACATTTGATTTGAGGTTCGTTCTTCATCCATGCTAGGTTTAACAGCCAGGCACGTTCGGCAGGCCCAGCATTGGCTGTAGCCTACTACCTACTGCGCCACCCCGGCACCGTAGGATAATATCCCAACTTTAACCATATAAGGTATCTTTGTATATTTCGGGGATTGTTGGAACCTATCTCTTTAAACCATTTCTTTANATTCTTCGAGCCCGCCACCTCAAGTTTCCAGTATCGCCCTCTGGCACATCTGCGCGAACAGGTAAACCCAGTGCTGAANAACAATTCCTGAAGTTGCTTAATCACTTACTCAAATTTAGTCGCTCACGCACAGCTCTAAANGTTGCTCTGAGGTTCGCTCTGTTATCAAAATTCTTAGCCTTTTTGCGAAGCCTCGCCNGCGGCTGATACNATAAGCGCCCNGCCGTTTTTATTAGAAGTGGCATAGCGCGAACTATGTTGTCAACGATCGTAATGTCTGCCGCTTGAGCCGTCCTCGACATCGGGTTCAGNTCNATCGCAATNACGCGCTTNCCGAGTTTTTTCAAGNCTTCCGTTCGATCGCCATCCTCGAGCGGAACGAGCACGACATCCGCNGCAGCNATGCCCCTTCGGTCAACTTTCCTTCNATNACTATGNATNTCATTTATCCGGATNGAGAANTTTTTACCAGTNCCGAGCACCTCTTTTGCNCCATGTTTTCGCAACCATCGAGCTATTGCTACCTCGCGTTTTACTGAACCATGAAAGAGATTGACCTCGATTTTCGCNTTTGTTGCTTTNGNCAGTTTTGCNATATCNGCCGGCACGAGCGCNGCTACGTTGCCGTTCACAGAGATTACGGGATGTTTNGCCAAGAGNAGCATTGCAGCCGCGGCCTCGATNGCGCGTCGGGCNTGCTTGGTCGTTTGTTCGCCCAAAATATAGTCGAACGCCTCTCCCCGGCCGTGCGCCGCCAGCCCCTCGGGCACTACTAATCCAGCNTTGAAGCCATCGACGAGCCGCTCACGAATGCGCAANGACTCCGCGCGAGGATGNAAGGNAGAAACTTTGGTCATCTAATCATCGNTAAATTTCNCCTCNTNCGTTTAAACNTGACTATGAAAAGCTTTTTTGGGCANGCAAAACCATCTCAAAAGTGATGATCATGCGCACCCATCTTATTGTCATCATTCCGCTTTTCTTGGCCATGATAGCATTGGTAATAGCGGGTGGTACGAGTGGATATTTCCTGCCTCTCACAGTAGGCTTGGCGGTCGCGACTGCGTTTGTTGCATTTGCCATAATTTTTCAGTATACGAGGCCTCCCCCAGAGGTCAAACAAGTCCCAATCGAGAATTTCTACATCTGGTCAGACATCGGGGAGTCCGGGGCAGAACTCCGTCGGCTCAGCCCGGGGGATGTCGAAGCAGCGACGCGCATAGCTAGTGCCGACCTCGGTTCTCTCTCCTCAAACGCGGACCTTCTAAACTCTCGCATTTCCCTGCTTCTTGGTAGAGAGGGGTTCGAGGAATTAACGCGGGAAAAGTTTAACAGTCAAACCGAAAAACTTTCCGAAGACCTCCGCGGAATCACCAAACAACTGAAGAAAGGATTTCAAGCTGAAATATTGAGCTCAATCGAACAGTGCGCTTCTCAGGCTGATCGAATCGCAAACAAACTTTACGATTTCCAGCGAGGAAAGTCTGAAGTAGTCCACATCTATGCCGAACCTCTGCGCAGGGCGGCAGAAAAACTTTCCAGCGACCTGAGACTCGCCTTCGTGAATATTTCAAATTTCATGAAAAGCACGCCAGCTGGACCTGAGAGTTCTTAGGGGAGCCGTTCATGACGAAGCCACACGTCAACTTGGTATTTATCGGCCACGTCGACCACGGGAAGTCTACACTTATCGGCAGGCTTCTCGTCGAGCTTGGCGTGATCTCGGAGAAGGAAATCAGCGAGGAGGCGGGAAGCTTCAAGTTTGCTTGGGTGATGGATCGTGAAAAAGAGGAGCGCGACCGCGGGCTGACAATCGATGTGGCTTACCGGAAGCTCGAGACTTCCAAGAATTACATCACTATAATTGATGCCCCCGGACACCGGGACTTCGTGAAAAATATGATCACTGGGGCAAGTCAAGCTGACGCAGCAGTGCTCGTGGTCGCAGCCGACGATGGCGTCATGCCCCAAACGCGGGAGCACGCGGCGCTCGCGTTCACTCTTAGTGTAGGACAGCTCGTGGTGGTGATAAACAAGATGGACCTCGTGGATTATGACGAAGCTGCCTACCATAAACTGAGGGAAGATTTGGTCACGCTGCTAGGCGGCATAGGCTATCGCAACGCAAACGATTTTCTTTACATACCACTCTCCGCCTTCCACGGCGAAAACGTGACAAAGGCTAGCGCGAAGATGTCGTGGTACAAGGGGCCGACTGCGCTCGAGGGGCTGGAAACGTTTATCGAGCCTGAGAAGCCAATCAACAAGCCCCTTCGAATTCCCGTGCAGGATGTCTTTTCAGTCACGGGCATTGGGACTGTACCCATAGGGCGGGTTGAAACTGGAGTGCTAAAGGTCGGTGATACCATCGTGTTCGAGCCCGCGGGGAAGAGCGGTGAGGTTCGTTCGATCGAGATGCATCATGAAGCCATGCAACAGGCCGTGCCCGGTGACAACATAGGTTTCAACGTTCGCGGCGTTTCAAGGGCAGACGTAAAGCGGGGAGATGTCGTCGGACACCCCGGCAAACCACCCACTGTCGCGAGCGAGTTCACCGCAAAAATCATTGTGCTCGCAGTGCCCACCGATCTCACCCCGGGTTTCGCTCCGTTATTCCATTGTCACGCCGCGCATGTGCCCGGGAGGTTTGAAGAGATTCTCCAGAAGATCGACCCGCGCACGGGAGCAGTGGTTGAAGAGAAGCCTAAGGCGCTGCGAAAAGGCGATGCAGGTCTCGTTCGCGTGGTGCTGAATAAGCCCATCGTGATTGAGCGCACCAGCGAAATCCCCGAGCTAAGCAGGTTCGCGGTCCGCCACGGAGGTCAAACAATCGCGGCGGGGATGTGTGTCGACCTAGTGCCAGCGAAGTAAACAGGGGTGTTGACACTAAGAGTTGTTGGCATGCCCTGTAAGTACTCACGAAAATGAAGATGTAGTTTTCTTGTCAACAGGGGTGTTTACTACCTGAATGCCTAGAGCTTCGGGATTTCAGGCATGCTGAGCTTGTGGGCCATTCGCCGTTCTCGCTCGATGAAGCGGTTTACATCCTCGATCTTAACGTCTGCCGCGTCAGCTATCACATCCGGCTCCAATCCAAGGTCAAGCCCAGCATAAATCATGTCGAGTTTTTCGTATGATATGCCGAGCTCCTTCTCATCGGTCTGCCCCCGCCAAAGACCAGCTGAGGGCACATTTTCAATCACCTTCTTCGGCACGTTCAGGTGCGCTGCGAGCTGTCTAACCTGTGTCTTGTAAAGGCAGCCAAGTGGCATTAGATCGACCGCCCCATCCCCATGCTTAGTGAAATATCCAGCCCGGCGCTCGCTCCGGTTGCAAGTCCCAACCACGAGGCTGTTGAGCAGGTTTGCGTAATAGTAGAGAATCGTCATTCGCACTCGGGGTTTGACGTTGGCTGCCGGGACGCGTGCGCCAATCCTAAAATCGTATAAGTTTTGATGTATCCCCAACACCGCGGGGGTAATGTCAACTACTCTAAATCTTATACCTAGCCTGTTCGAGACGTCATGCGCGTCAGCAACATCTCGAGGATTTGTAACTCCGGCTTCTGGCATGCAAACGCCTAAGACATTGGGTTTGCCTAAAGCTTTTTTGCACAGAGTAGCCACCACCGATGAGTCTAACCCCCCGCTGAGCCCGACCACCGCGCCCTCGGCTCCCGCTTCCTCGATTTTTTGCTCGATGAATGCGACGAGTTTGCGCTCCACGGCAGAGAGGTTTATTTTAAGTGAGCGATTGATTAGCTTCGCGGCGTCCTTTTTGGTCATCTGTGTCACCTAAAATCGCCTCGGGTATGAACCGAGCACTTTGAGCATTGCCGTCTTCTGCTTTAAGCCCTCCAGCGCCTCCTTCACCTTCGCATCCTCGCGGTGCCCCTCGAAGTCGATGAAGAAGAGATAATCTCCTAGCGCCTTCTTTGACGGACGGGACTCGATCTTCGTCAGATTTATGTTGCGAACCGCGAACTCACCCAATATCTCGTGAAGAATACCCGGCCTGTCTTGGGTGGTGTAAAATGCGACCGAGGTCTTGTCGCGGCCCGTGGGTTTGCTATCCTCCTTTGCGAGGCATAGAAAGCGGGTGGTGTTCATCTCGCCCGACTGGATGTCATCATGAAGCACTTCCAGCCCGTAGAGGTCCGCGAGCACCTTTGGCCCAATCGCCGCCATGTGCGGTTTTTTGAGTTTGCCAACCTGCTCCGCGGCTTTGGCGGTGCTCGTCATCTCGATGAGTTCCGCTTTTGGCAAGTTCTTCCGCAGAAACTCGCGGCACTGGGCTAGCGCCTGAGGATGGGAGAGCACTTGGGTAATCTTCGCGCGCTTCGTTCCGGGCATCCCTAGCAAGGAATGTGAGACTGGAACGACTACTTCGGCTTGAACTTTGACATCGGCCCACGCGAGCGCATCGAGCGCCTCCCCTACAGAACCCTCTCGCAAGCTCTCAATTGGGATGACGCCTGCCTGAACATCTCCGCGCGCCACAGCTTCAGCAACATTAGTAATCATGGGGTAGAGTACCATCTTAACTTTCTGCCCGAACTGGGAGCGTGCGGCCAGTTCAGCGTACGTACCCCTGGGCCCGAGGACCCCCACCTTCATGTTTTGCCCTCCTCAAATCGTTCATACATTCTTTTGTATACATTTTTGGCTTCAGCCAATCCCCATGGAGCTAGGGCCTCTTTGAAGATCGCTCGAACGCTTTTGGCATCACCCGCAGAGAAGGCGACGTCCAGCGAACGGCAAGCCTCGAGGAGCGAACTCCGCACGACCCGCGCGTATCGATTGCGCACCTGAAGTTCGCCGTATAGCTCAGGGTTCCCCGCGAGCACGGATTTAGCTAGATCGAGTAAAGTCGCAAACATTGGGGTGCGAAGCTTTTCCGCTTGTTTAAGCCCTTTCATCGACTTGAGCGCGTCGAGGTAGACGAGAAGCACGAAATGGGTCATGCATTGAGTTATCGCCATCAAACGGTCATGCTCCTCCGCGTCCATCTCGGTGACCCGCGCGCCCAGTTCGATTAAGCGGTTTTTGAGCGCGGCGTAGCGTTGGCCGGGCTTTACTGGCACCACCACGAAATCTTTCCCCTTGACGCTTGCCGCCCCCGGGCCGAAGAGGGGATGGAGTGATACAAGCTCGACTTTTGCTTCTATGGTCTTCATGACCTCAACGACATCGCTCTTTACTGAGGTAATATCGGCGATCAGCACCCCCCGTTGGACTTGCCCAGTAAGCGATTTGATGACTTCAGGAGTCTTGGAGATCGGCACAGCGACCAGCACGAGCTCAGCTTCTGCAGCAGCTTCGGCGACCGACTTAGAGCTTATACCCAATTCTTTGGCCACCCGCTCGGCCTTGGTTGCGCTGACATCTGCGACTACAACCTCGTCCAAATTTTGTTTGACAAAACCAGCCAGCCATTGCCCCATCGCGCCCGCGCCGATGACAGCGACCTTCACCTGCTTTCCCCCCTCAACTCCCGTTTTGCTGCAGCCCTCATAATTTTAACGGGCGCACGCTTCCCAGTCCAAATCTCGAACGCTAGCGCGCCTTGATGCACGAGCATTCCTAACCCATCGATAGTCTTTCCACTCGCTCGCCTCGCCTCTCGCAACAGCTTCGTCCGGAGAGGTTCGTAGACGATATCATAAACAACGAGTCCGCGATGCATCATGCTCGCACGCACTAGGGTTTTGTTGATCTTGGGGTACATCCCTACTGACGTGGCGTTGATTAGGACATCCGCATTTTTCAAAGCCTTGGTGAGTTCGGTGCGACCCAAGGAAGCTACTCCCACATTTATCCCCAGCTTTTGCTCGATTGTCGACGCCAGCGCCCGCACCTTTGGGACGGTGCGGTTGACGATTGTGAGCCTTGCGCCTGCCCTAGCTAAGGAGAACGCGATGGCGCGGGCAGCCCCCCCTGCACCCAAGAGCACCACTTCCTTCCCCTCAACGGAGCCAATCTCTCCCTGAAGCGCTCGAATGGCACCCTCCCCGTCGGTGTTGAACCCGATGAGTTTCCCCCGATTGTTCTTGACCGTGTTGACCGCGCCTACTAAGCTCGCGGACTCATCGAGCTCATCGAGCAGACTGACGATACCTATTTTGTGGGGAGTTGTGACGTTGAGCCCAGCAAAACCCAGCCCCCGGACGCTAGCAATTGCGTCAGCAAGCATGGGCTTTGGCACGCGAAGGGCGATGTAAACACAGTTAAGCCCAAGAGCGCGGAAGGCAGCATTGTGCATGGCTGGCGAGAGACTTTGCTCAACTGGGTCGCCTATCAGCGCGAAGAGTTTGAGCTTCGCCAAGTTCATCGTTTCTCCTTGGGAATCAACTCATGTAACAAGCGCTTCATCGTCGCTACATCGAGCTGTCCAGGCGCGGTTGCCTTGCCTGCAGCCGCGTAGACAATGGGTGAACCTAATATCGGGGCAGCAATGCGCGTTATCTTGCCGGCGTCCCCCATTGCGAATGCTATGATTGGCACCGCTACCTCATCCTGCACCTGAGCTAGGAAGTCAATCATGCGGAGCGCGTCCTCTGTGTCCTCCGCGAGTGTCACAATCTTCGCGATGTCGCACCCAGCTCCCGCTAAGCGCTTTGCGGTGCCGGTCATAACTTCGATGGATGGCGTTATGGAAAAATTGTGACAAGATATTATCACCGCGACACCGGATTTTTTAGCCTGCGAAACCACCCGCTCACGCAGGGGTTCGGGAGTCGAGAGTTCGATGTCGATGCAGGAAACCCCTCGCGCGACGCCCTGGAGCAGCACCTCGATACGCTTATTTTCATCTCCCTTAAAGCCGCCTCCCTCGCTTTCCAAGCGGTTCGTCAAAATCACCGGAGCTTTGACGGGCAGCAGCTCCTCCCAGCCTGCTTGATCGTGAAGTCCATCCACCCGGAGCTCGACCAAGTCCGCGCCCTGTTCGATAGCTTTGGCTACGCCAGCTTTCATTTCTTTGACTTTTTCGGCCATTACTGAACCGCAGATGGCTGGAGTTGACAACTTGTGTTTGCCCAACCTCAGCTCGCCCAAAGTAAACACCCCTGTTTATCTCTCGACTACTGTCTCTTCAACCTTAACGCCAAAATGTCGTCCAGCTCGCTCGAGATGTACGAGCACCTCGTCACCGGGCTTGAGCTTCGCCACCGAGATCGGTTTTCCACTTTTGTCGACGAGGTTTATTGTTTCAGCATTCTGGAGCAGCGTTTTGAATTTTTCTCCTTCACGCTCGGCCTCAACGAACAACAGCGGCCGACGCTCTATCTTTACCCGTCCAACCACACCCACCCTGGACTCGCCCCTAGCGTTTACGAGCAGTACCTCGTCGCCCGCGCCTAGCTCTGACATGTATTTCGTCTTCCCCCCGGGCAATTGGATGTAGGCGTGCACTGCCCCTGCATTCACGCGAAATGGACGAGGCTCAACAAATTCACTTAACAAAGTTTCTGAATGAACGAGAAACATGCCCCCCGCCTGGCTTCCCACCAACATCCCCTCACCAACGCTCATGAGTGAGGTGGTGTCAACGCAGGCTCGGTCGCCCATACCTACGGGACGAACTGTGGTGACCTTCGCTGGCACAAGCTCAAGCTTTTCAAGCGTGAGCAGCTCGAATGCCTCACACACTTTGCGGATTTCTCCAGCTCCACGCTCTCGCGGGTCAAGCAACACACCGGCAACACCGATCTCTAGTGTTTCTATCGCGACTTTGGCTTCCTCGGCGTTCTTCACCCCAGTCAGAACTTTAACCTCAGCGCTTTGGAGTTCAGCAATCAGATTCTCGAGCGGAATTACCTTCCAGTCGGGCGTGATTGCAACGAGGAAGTCAGCTACTTTTCCCGCTTTGACAGCGGCGCGCTCAAGTTCCTTGTTCGCTATCTCGACCAGTACCGCAACCTTTTTTTCTTGTTCGTGCAGCTTCTCAATTTGCTTTATTACTTGTCCGACCTCGGCAGTGCTTCGAGCACTCAACATCACCACACCAACACCTGGCGCTGGCTCGCTTGCCGTGATAGCAATAGCTCCAAGCTTGAGCGCTTCTTGGGTCTCCTCGGGCTTCACCAGCACGACATCCGCGCCAGCCTCAATCGCTGCGCTGATGAACGGTTTTCGCTTTCCCCAAGGCTCCTCCCAGTCAGCCCTGACCCAAACAAGCTTGCGCAATTTTGTTCACCGCTTGAGCTCACGCATCGCCCGATCGACTGAGACTTTTCCGTGCACGATCTGCGTCAGCGCCCGAGTCATTCCGGTAGGGTTCCGGTGCTGGAAGATGTTACGCCCTATCGAAACCCCTATCGCGCCAGCTTTAATCGCCTCGCCCACCATCTCAAACACATCCCGCTCGGTCGCCATCTTTGGACCACCAGCAATCACCACTGGCACAGGGCAGCCCCGGACAACCTTTCGGAAGGAGTTGATGTCCCCGGTGTAAGAGGTCTTAATTATATCAGCTCCCAGTTCCGCTCCGACCCGTGCTACCTGCGCAACTACCTCGGGGGCATGTTGGTTCTTTATTTTGGAACCGCGTGGGTACATCATCGCAAATAAAGGCATGCCCCAGTCCGCGCATGTTTCAGCTACATCACCTAATGCCTGGAGCTGTTCCGGTTCGTTCGCCGCACCCACGTTAACGTGGACCGAGACGGCGTCCGCGCCCAAGCTGATTGCCTCCTCAACTGTCGCTACCGGAACCTTACAGTTGGGGTCAGGCCCCAGCGAGGTGCTCCCCGAGAGGTGAATGATAAGCCCAATATCCTTTCCGTATCCTCGGTGCCCTGCGCGAATGATTCCTTTGTGGAGCACGACGGCGTTTGCCCCACCATCAGCTATCTGGTTTATAATTGATGCCATGTCTTCTAGCCCTGCGATAGGTCCCATACTCAAGCCGTGGTCCATAGGCACGATTACAGTTCGCCTTGTCTTTCGGTCGATTATCCGCTCAAGCCTAACGCGCTTTCCAATCTCGGACAATTACACTACCTCCGTATGTGATATACTGCACACACATTAAAAAGTGTGCCAAAAAGCGAGAATTTGCTCGTGGCCTAGGTATGGCTGCTCTAACAATAAAAGCAATTACCGCCGTCGCAACTCATCTGGTTCGCCATACCTTACACCAACTACCCCCCTCGCGTCAAATTCTTATTAAACCTTTCGGAGATTGTGTAACGGGAGTCCCATGGCGTTGTTGAAAGTTATACCCTCGAAACTGGCAGGCGAAGTTAAAGCGCCGCCCTCAAAAAGTTACACCCACCGAGCGTTCATGGTTGCGTTGCTGGCGAGGGATGAAAGCAAGATTATCAACCCACTTTTAAGCTTCGACACCGAGGCGACAATCGAAGCGATTCGAACGCTCGGCGCGGAAGTCAGCCAAGAAGATGATGTTTGGAGAGTACTAGGAACCGCTGGCGAACTCAAGCCCCGTGCTGACATTATCGACGCTCGCAACTCAGGCACAACGATTCGTTTGATGAGCGCAATAGCAGCACTTTCACCCAAGCTCGTACGTTTGACCGGAGATGAATCAATTCTTGCCCGCCCAATTGGACCTTTAATCGAGGCGCTCAACAAGTTAGGGGCCAAAGCACGCTGCGAGGGGCCCCAGGGCAGGCCCCCGGTAGTTGTTGGTGGTGGATTACGCGGGGGTGAAGTGGAAATCACAGGCACGATAAGTTCACAGTTTATCTCAGCGTTACTGTTGGCTTCCCCCTACGCGAAGGAGAACGTAGAGATAACAGTAACCGAAGAACTCCGATCCAAGCCCTATGTCGAGATCACGCTCGAGTTGCTCGATGGGGCTGGGGCCAGAATCAAGCGCGACCGAGCCCTTATGGAGTTCAAAATTCCTGGTGGGCAGGTCTTCAAGGCGATAGATTTTGACGTCCCCGGTGATTTCTCCTCAGCAGCTTTCGTGCTCGCTGCAGCTGCACTCGCGGGAGGTACCGTGCGGGTGAGTAACCTCGATGTACAAAGCGCCCAAGGGGACAAGCGGATTATTGAATTACTCCGTGAATTTGGGGCAGATACAAGGGTGAAAGGCAAGACGGTCGAAGTCTCAGGTGGCGAGGAGCTCTCAGGAATCGAGGCCGACTGTGGCGATAACCCTGACTTGGTGCCTGCGCTCGCGGTGCTCGGCTCAGTTGCCGAAGGTCGGACTAGACTCCTGAATATCCCCCATCTACGGCTCAAGGAGACCGACCGTATCCATGCTCTAGCAAGTGAACTTCGAAAGTTGGGGGCCGAAGTGAAGGAGCAACCGGACGAGCTTCGCATTCGAGGAGTGAAGCGACTCAAAGGCGCAAAACTCACTTCCTATGGAGACCACCGAATGGCGATGGCTTTCGCGATAGCTAGTTTAGTCGCGTGGGGGGAAACCATTATAGAGGGGGCAGAGAGCATTAGCGTGTCATATCCAAGCTTTGTCGATGATATACGAAAGTTGGGGGGGAAAGTGGAGTTGATTTGATGGCTGGGAACACATTCGGGAAGTTATTTAAGATCACAACTTGGGGCGAGAGCCATGGTCTTTCTATCGGAGTGATTGTCGATGGTGTCCCAGCTGGTTTACCGCTGAGCGAGGCGGATGTACAGCACGAACTCGACAGGCGGCGCCCTGGTCAGTCAATCCTTGCGACGCCACGCAGGGAACGTGACCAAGTCGAAATCCTATCCGGAATTTTCCAAGGAAAGACGCTCGGCACGCCGATCTGCATGCTCGTCCGCAACATCGATGTCGACTCAAAACCATACGAAGAAATCAAAACTAAGCCTAGGCCCGGTCATGCTGACCTCGCTTACTGGCTCAAGTTCGGTCACACTGACTACCGCGGAGGGGGGCGAGCCTCGGCACGAGAAACTGTCGGACGAGTTGCAGCTGGGGCGATCGCGAAGAAGCTGCTCGCAGCCCACGGGATCGAGATTCTAGGTCACACTGTCGAGGCCGCAGGCGTGGCGGTTGGGCGGGATGTGAAGTCCGAGAAAATCCGTAAAAATGTCGAGCGGAACCCCATGCGGTGCGCTGACCCAAAGGTGGCTGATAGGATGAAACAAGCAGTGCTGCAAGCAAGTGCGGATGGAAATAGTACTGGTGGAATAGTCGAAGTTCGGGCGCTCAACGTGCCCTCCGGATTGGGCGAGCCCGTGTTCGATAAGCTTGATGCGGAAATCGCTCATGCCCTGATGTCGATGGGTTCAGTCAAAGGCGTTGAAATCGGCTCCGGTTTCAAGGCGGTCAAAATGCTCGGCTCCGAGATGAATGATCCCTTGACGCTTCGTGGGCGCAGGATAATGAGTGCGACGAACAACGCTGGAGGCATCCTCGGCGGCATAAGTACAGGCATGCCGATTGTCGCTCGGATAGCAGTCAAACCCACCCCTTCGATAACCAAACCACAACGAACTGTCGATATCACTCGGATGAAGGAAGTTGAAATAAAGCTCAAGGGGAGATTCGACCCGAACATCTGCCCGCGCATCGTGCCCGTGGCCGAGGCGATGCTTGCACTGGTGCTCGCAGATCACATGCTGCGCTCCGGAAAAGTTAATCCTAATCGCTTCAAGTAAATTTCATAGGGGTGTGGAGTCTGGTCAAACGTCGAGGGGCTGCTTCGGCGTGCGGCTCCGCCACCGTTGTTAACGCGATAGCTACGGGCAAGGGAGCCGCATTTGGAGTCGAGCTTCGAGTTAGAGCGAGTTGCGAGCTTACCGATAGACCAGGGGAGATTATCGGGCGAGTGGTTGATGATCCTTCTGAAAGCCCTCGACTGATCGAGATATGCGTGCAAAAGGTTCTCAAACATTTCAAGCTTGAACGAACCTACGGCGCACGAGTGCAAACAAGGTCCAAGGTCCCGATTGCCGTGGGGCTGTCGAGCAGCTCCGCTGCCGCGAACGCCGCGGTGCTCGCTACCTTCGCAGCGCTGGGTAAAAAACCAAAACCAAAACTCGTACTGGACTTGGGTATCGATGCCGCATTTGAGGCAGGTGTCACCATAACTGGAGCATTTGATGATGCGGCGGCTTCATTTTTTGGTTTAGGTGCAGTGACGGATAACATCAAAAGACGGGTGCTTCGACGGTTCAGACTAGACCCAAAGCTCACCGTGCTCATTTATGTGCCACCGAAGAAGTTCTACACTTCAAGGATAAACATGGCTCGCATCAAGCCACTTCAGAGGGGTGTCAAGGTCGCACACGATCAAGCTATACGCGGAAATGTCTTCGGTGCCCTAACGCTCAACGGCCTGCTCTACTCGGGCGCGCTCGGCTACGACCCAACGATAGCGCTAGATGCCTTGGCAGCAGGTGCGCTCGCAGCTGGCCTTACAGGTACTGGTCCGGCGGTAGTAGCAATAGCTAAATCGAGTAACGCCGAGGATATAAAGAGGTCTTGGCGGGGGAGGTCCGGGAGAATAATCACCACCAAGCCGGCCACCGAGGGCGCACGAATCGAGAGATGCCCATGAGCGAGGAAAAGTTGCAGACGCTAAGGCGGGAGATAGACAGTATTGATGAACGGGTCATCTTCTTGCTCGCGCAGCGGCTGAAGCTCGCAGACGATCTCGTGGCGCTGAAACGGAAGCTCAAGCTAGGAATCTGGGACGCGGCAAGGGAACGGGCGGTCATCAACCGCGCTAGAAAGCGGGCAAAAAGTGAGGGGCTGGAACCCGCGTTCATTGAGAGCGTGATGCGGTTGGTGATAGCGCACATGGCCGGAGTGGAGCGCGAGCGTGTAGGCGGCGCTGGGATGTGGGCGAAGATTCAGGATGCTTTCGCTAATTTCCCAGCTCAGCTCAGCGTCGCGCGGGCGCTGTTCAAATATGGGCTTCGCGTACGGGAGAATGGAGAAATAGCCTGCGGCGATATCCGGATTCCCGCTGTCCAGATAGCGGGGGAGGTGGGCGTCGATCGGCGCGTGGTCGATGCCACCGCCCAGACGATTTTGAAAAATGAGAAACTACGTGGGATATTCGAAAACCTCGAGCCCATAGCTTACCTGAAGGGTGTGGCGCAGCAGCTCGGGATGGGGGTAATCGAGATTTTGCCGAAGAACGCAACCGAGCCCGGCATCATAAGCGAGGTGGCGGACACCATCTCACGATTCAGGATAAGCATCCGTCAGGCAGTTGCGGACGACCCTCACTTTGTGCCTCAACCCAAGCTGACTTTAATCACCGACGAGCCAGTACGCGGCGATATAATCGAGGCGCTAAGAAAGTTGCCGAGCGTACAAAGCGTTATCGTTTATTAGTGGGTTGTTATCAAGATTCGCTTATATCAATTGTTGCTGCGGAGTTCAAAACCTGAAGAGCTGCGCGTGCGGAACACTTTGAATCTTGAAGACATTCGCGCGCTCGATGATGCCGACTTTGACCGCATGCCACACGATTGACCCCACGAGGTTTGCAATCGTGGCCTCGCGCAGCGCTGCAAGGCACTCCTTGACGCTGGCTTCGGTGCCCCGATAAAATGATTCTTTGACTTCAAGCTTCAGCTCCCCCTGCTTAAATTTCTTCCCAAGTAACTCTGGGTCGCAGACCACGACGAGCACCTCGCCCTGAGTTCGGACCACTCTGAGGGAGGGCAAGGCTAAACGCTCCTCATCGACGCTCTAGCACCACATGCCTCGCACCGTAGAATGTAAAATCGTTCGCGCCGCTCAAGTCTAGTATCGGGCTTTCCGCACTCGCGACAGAGCACGAATTCCTCAACATAACGTCGGATGCGCTCGTCCACGGCTGTATTCAAAAATTTCCCCTGGAAGACAGCCTGGGTTCCCTCGATGTTGCCAGCCACCCCCAGCTCTCGGAGTAGATATTTTATGAGATGTTCAGGTTCGCGGTTGAGGGCGCTTGCGATGCTCCGAAAATTCCGGAGGATTGTGCGGTTCCCAACGATTGCCACTTCTGCCTCAGGGATCTGGAAGCGAGAACTCTCTAACACAGCTTTTGGGACCTGTTCGAGGGCGCGGTCAAGCAGTTTTTCGTAGTCTTCACTCATCCCAATCGCCTGAACCTGCCCGCACGGGGCTCGAATATTTCTCCGTCCACGATCAGCACGCGGAGAGCATCCTCTACATCGGCTTGGTGAAGGTCGAGTTCAGCTGCTATGTCTGTGGGCGCTGCCCCCTCTCCCTTGTCGAGCTTCTCGATCGCAAGGATTACCCGCTTTTTAGTTTCGTCGGGCACCTCGGGCAACGGAGGCGCTTCTACCTCATCTATGGTCTCAATTGTTGGTCCCACTTCTGGAGAAGTCGGGGAGACCTCTATCTGCAGCTGTCGTGGCTCGAGCTTTGCTTCTTGCTTTGGCTGCGGCCGTACCCCCTGCGCTAGAGCCAGCCTCCGCGCGCGCAGAATCTCGAGTTCTCGCACGAGTTCCCAGTTTGGGTCTTCGACACGAAAGATAAGATCGGGCACGAGGTATACTTCCCCCTCGAACTCCCGCACGCGTCCTATGACATCGAGGAGGTCCCCCATCTTGAAGGCCGCAAGCTCGGGCACACCTTCCCGCCAAGCTCGAAGGCTTATGGTTTCGCTTCCGTCATCGAGGCGAAGCGTGGCATAACCCTGATCATCCCTCACAAATTTATCCACGATCGTGCCTAACACTCGGGCGCGGGGGATGTGCTGGCCCCAGGGGGTAAGTAGGTAACTGGGCTCGGTACCCTCGGGCGAGCGGACGTACTGGCCACGCACTAGGTCCTCAATTTTGAGTTTATATGCAGTCGAGAGCATTTTATCACTGAATATTCGAGGCAAATCCTTAAAGAGCCTTCTATGGTGTCGGGTATGTTTGAGCTAAGCGGTGCGTTCGGCAAGCGCGTCGTGGGTGTGGTCGGTGGGAGAGCTAGAATGGATGATGTCGACGAATTCTTGAGGAAGCTTGCTAAGATAGACAAAAAAAATCGAACTACCAGCCAAGTGTTCGAAGCTTCGAGCATAGCCGGCAAAGAACACTTGGTACACGCTGCGCACCTTGCCCTCATTGCTCAAGCCACGAAAAAGAACTTCGCTAGCTCGCTCCATATCGAACTCTTCTGCTGGGTAGCCGCAGAGCGACAGATCGCGCGCGCATTTGAGAAAGTTGGTTTGCACAAGGGTAGCAAAGACTTGGCAATTCTAACTTTAGGGGATTCGCGTGCACGAGTGAAGCAGGCATCGGCCAACATTCGTAGCGAGTTGGGCATAACGCGTGCCGATGATGTGCTCGATGTGACGCGGAAAAAAGTTTCAAAGCTGCTTAAGGTCTTTTCGATACCAAAGGATGAACTGAAAATTGCGCCAATCCAAAAACTTGTGCTAGAACAGATAGCGCTCTTAGCCCTAGAAAAATAGGCCTTACCCGAGAAGTTTTTCGAATCCCTCATCCTTAACTACGGTGGTAATCTTGGCGCATGCAGGCATAATCGGCTTTTCCGAGGTCACGAGTTTGCCTTCTTCATCGATTGACACGTATTTAGCTTTCAAGAATTCCTTTGCCTCGACTGCAATGCACAGAAGCTCCGCCTCGGTCCCGGTATAAACGTAGTAGTAATGGTTGCCCTTGAGGTTAAGGTAAAACAGCCACCCTTGACTGCGCGCGATGTTCACTACGTCCTCAATATCCCTACACCACAAGATTTTCATCTTTTCACCCCACGGCTGCCTTCTTCACCTTTTGGACACCGCGCTGAGAACCTCGTATTATTAACGAATCACCGACACTAATTCGGGTACGCCTGCTCGGATCGAACATATAACGCCCACCCCGCTTTATCATCAGCACGTATGCCCCCATTGTTGTCCATAGATTAAGTCCTCTTAGAGATTTACCCACAAAATCTGAATGCTCCGCAACATTGACTCTACCTATTTGTTCATCAGCCTCAGCCAGAGCTCGGGAGAACACCGGGTGCAAACCGACCCTCCGAGTCACCACATCCGCAATCGAAACAGCTGCATCGGATATTTGTTCCATAGCCCTGACCATCTGTAACAAGCCGTTGAGTCTTGCCACGTTTCGTTCCCACTTTGCTGCCTTAAGCGTGGCGAGCCAGAGCTTATAGCTGAGCTTATCAAATTTTTCTTCGGCTTCCATCACTTCCTCAGCAATCTCACTGGACCTGAATAAGATCGAGGAATACGCCATGTCAACCATCAAACTGCTTAGATCGCGCATCTCAGCTAGGGCTTTCCTGATCGACGGCAATCTCCGCTCGGGTGCCCAAACCTCTCTGCGAATACAGGCCATCTTAAATAGAATCGCGATGCCATCTGGGGGCCCCTTCACAATGAGCGCATCGCCAACGCGCACCTCGGTATCCTTTTGCGGGAGAACTATCCATAATTTGCCCCGTTTTATGGCGAATATCCAAATACCTATACTTGAGGGTAACTTCAGCTCGTAAAATTTCTTGCCGACAAGTACCGAGCCTTCACCCACTTCAACCCAAGCGATTTTCTCATCGGCCGTTCGGAGGGCATCACGTGCTACAGGGTGGATTTCGATTCCCATTCGGACCAAGTCAGCGATATCACCGGTGGCATTTGAGATCGCCTCTGCCGCACTCGCAACCTGAAGAATTCCAGTTATTTTCCGGGCTTCACGAACGTTTCGTGTCACGACTGCGGCAATCGTTCTGATTTGATACATGAGACTATCCATTCGAGTTTCAAGTTCGTGCACACGGTCCGCAAGCTCATCGTTCTCGAAGAGCACCGCCGCGTAGGAGAGGTCTATCATAAGGTCCGAGACATCCTTCATTTCGGTTAAGAGCTCTCGCACGCTCTTGGGTTTAAAAGATTCGGGCATGTTTCTACACTCCCACTATTATTATTGCCACCAATAAACACGTTACGCCCAGCACATCTCCGACTGAGGTTACGAT
>Ga0111210_135_pt1 | contig 26062 bp, 28 predicted proteins | sample DeeMarSWOR152_54_FD_80399 | JGI IMG/M metagenome (GOLD analysis project Ga0111210, IMG submission 80399) | Hadesarchaea archaeon DG-33 | reverse complement strand
GTCACTAGTTTGCAAGAAACTGAAAAATATCGGGGCAAGTTTGATATCATTCATGGGCACGATTGGCATGTCGTTGATGCCCTGCACGACCTAAAGCAGGAGGGCTATTTCTCGGTTTTGACCTATCACTCGACCGAATACGGCCGAAACGGTGGGGCGTTTGGGGACTGGTGGGAATTCAGAGAGGTCTCAGGGAAGGAGTGGTATGGGGGCCTTGTCTCCGACCGGGTCACAACTGTTTCAACTTCTATGATGAACGAGCTCAATTGGCTCTACAAGATACCCATCGAAAAAATAGATGTCATCCCGAACGCGATCGACCCACGCAAACACCGAGTCCATGTCGACCCAGGCAGGGTAAAGGAGAAGTACGGGATCCATCCGCTAGCCCCGGTCGTGCTCTTCATGGGTAGGATCGAATACCAGAAGGGGCCTGATCTTTTGGCCGAAGCAATACCCAGGGTTCTGAGCAATCGATGGGACGTGAAATTTATCTTCGTGGGGGACGGTGGAATGCGTAGCTATCTTGAGCACAGAGCCAACGAAATCGGGGTCGGGCACGCGACAAGGTTTTTAGGAAAAGTGCCACATTGGCAGTACCTCGAATCCCTCAACACGGGCGACATCGTCTGCATCCCAAGCAGGAACGAGCCCTTCGGCATAGTGCTGCTCGAAGCTTGGGCGGCTGGAAAACCAGTCATAACAACGGATATTGGTGGCCTCGGAGACAACATCGAGAATTTCGTGGACGGGATAAAGGTCTACCCCAATTATGAGTCTATAGCTTGGGGGATAAATTATCTCCTTGACAACCCCGATGCCATGAAACAAGTGATCGAGGGCGGGAAGGAGAAGGTGAAAAAGTTCAGCTGGGATAACACGTTGAGTAAATTGCTGAATACCTATCGCGACATCCTTAAGAGGTAGCATGGCAGGCTGGCACCCGTAATTTACGAAGAAGATGGCAGCTTACTCCGAGAAATCAGGGGCTAAAAGCCTAAAAATTATTCCGAGTAAGAGCATTTCCCCTCGAGTAGAGAGATGTATGCGAACTTCTTAGGTGGTCAGCCAGACGAGGTATCTGAGATCTACGACCTGGCTTCGCCGGCCACACATGTCAGCCCGAAATCTCCACCGACCCTACTGTTCCACGGCGGGCACGACAGTTGGGTTCCAGTCGAAGCTACCCGTGTCCTGTATCACAAACTAGTAGATGCCGGAGTTCCGGTAGTTTATGTCGAGTTCCCGCAGACCGATCATGTCTTCGAACTTATCCTCTCTAAGTTTTCGCCGCCGGCACAGGCCGCGCTCTACGATTTGGACCGCTTCCTGGCGCTGATGGTGTAAGGTGAAACGGTCGGGAGTGAAAAAATAGGTTAGGGGAGAGAACTTTTGCCATTCCTCCCCCTGATTAGCTTTCGATGAAGATCATTTCATCCGCAGCAGCACACTACCAATCCCAGAGAGCTGGCCCTGATACCTCGCTCCATTTTTTCGATTACCAAGTTGGGAATAGTCCTTATTTCCTCAGCCAAGGCAGCCTCAATTTGTGGTGTAGTCCTGATTTGAAGGACTTCCCCCAATGCTGGCCGCTTCGCTAACTTTTCCTTTTGCATAATTATCACCTCCTTTTGATAACGGATTTAATTTATTAAAGTTGCATAAGAGCCTTTTGGCAGCCCGGCGGTTTCCCGAAGAAATCTCCTTCATTGTAATAAGCTCTTAAACGGCAAATCTTTAGAGTGCAAGCTTCCGACAAAGAGCAGCTTTTACATTCGTTTAGGTTTTGTAATTCTATAGAACCCCTGAAGAGTTTCCAGCTTTCGGATATCCAAATATCTTCAATATTTTGCGATCTTGTCGAGCCCATGGCAAATTTGTCATCGTGAAAAGCATACACACATGGAAAAACGATTCCATCGGATCTGATTGCCATCCTTGTGGTGCCGGCTGTGCAAAAGATTTTTGAGTTCCCCTTTGTAATTTCTAGGTCCTTATATTCTGGTATAGACGGGTCTAGATAACCAACATAAATACTATCACCGTATGCACTGGCGAGCTGTTTAGCTGCATGAGAAATATTACTAATTTCAGACGGTTCCAGTAAAAGATCATTTTGGTGTTTTGCCCTTCCGAGAGGATCTAGGAGTATAAAATTGATAGATTTTGCACCTAGTCGAATTGCAATTTCAACGAGGTCTTTCAACTGATGAATATTTCTCCTGTGGACCGTTGTCGCTATATGAAAACATGCCCCAGCCTGAGAAAGAAGCTTTAGACCCTTAATTACTCTCTCAAAACATCCTTGGCCTCTCAGCAGATCGTTTGTTTCGCTGTCCGCACCATCTAGAGAAACAGTTGTTGAGAAATTCGGGGATGAAAGAATAACCGCTAGTGATTCATCAATCAAAGTGCCGTTTGTCAATAATTCTATTCTTATCCTCTTTGAAGTTAGGTATCGTATTATACTCTTTGCCCCGGGGTACACTAGAGGTTCACCACCTGAAATTATAACCCGAAATGTCTCCAAGCTTTCAAACTGGTCAAATATCTTAACCCATGAGTCAGCTTCTAGTTGGTTAGATATTTTCTGGCCAGCATCATAGACACAGTGCCGGCATTTTAGATTACAAGCGTTTGTAAAATGAACTTCAGCTTCATAGGGTGTCGATGTGATTGAAACATCAGATTTGATAAAAGTTTGATGACGCTTAACAAGTGGTGAAAGAACGTTCTCAGATTTTGTTAAGATATCGCTAGTACCCAGGTCTTTTTTTAAAAGTTTGATTATTTCTGCAGCTTGTAGCTCGATGCCTTTCTCACGTAGATAATTACACACCTGTTCAATCGTGAGACAATTATTCTCCAACAATTTTAGTATTATGAAGATTGGCCCACTGATTTTGTATTTGTCGCCGCCATCTATGTTAAAGGCCGAATACTGTGTGTGAAAATTCGGGTCGCTTCTTACTATCCAACGATTGGACAAAGTGTAGCGTTCTCGGGATGAGATGAAAAAGTCTTCTCCGGTTTTAGGGTGATTCTTTTGCGTCATGCTATCTTTTATCCATGACGCAGGCGCGGCATATAAGTTTACAGAACCATATTCAGTAAAAGTCGCATTTTTTGCGCTCTGGGTTCAAACTTACTATTTTTCTATGTACTTCCTTACCTCCCGTTGCCGCAGCACGTGCCTGCGCAGCATCGCCTTCCGCTGGCGCAGCATCCAGAGAGCGTAACCTGCGGCCCCTACCGCAAGCACGCCAACTCCGAGTTCGACTATCAATTTATTTCCCCTGCCAAATTTCTTTTTTCAACCATTTTAACGTCGTCACCTGCTTCTCATGTATCCTAGCCCACTTCGTTTGCTCTCTTTTCCAGTAGACCACATAACCCAACACGCCCACGAGGAGGAGCGCAGTCACGATTTCTACTATCATTTTCCCGCCTTTTTTGGCTGTTTAACTTGGCTTCTGCTAATAATCAGCCAAGACCCAAATCAAGATCAAAAAGTCAAAATAAGTGGTTTGCGAACTTTTAGTCCTAACTAGGTGACGTGAGATGTGTTCTTCTTCGGTCCAGATGGACTTTTGCAGGGTCTCCCTGAATTCGGGCGATCTCAGCGGCAACCGTTTGCTTAGGTCGATCCGTATTGATGATATGCCATCCCTCTTGTGCAAGAGCGAGAGCTTTTTTTCTCACCTTTACCAGCTCTTCTCGGGTTTCAAACATCTCGTACGCCCTTCGCTTTTGGATTCGCCTCAACGCCTCATCGGGAGAAACATCGAGAAAGAACATGTACTCGGGGGTTGGGAGTAAAGTTTTGAAAAATTGATAGGCAAATTTAGCAACCGGAAACGGGAGATATGCTGTTCCCATAAGATACCGCACGATGATCAACGTATCGTACTCGTCACTCTTGTAATACCGCAGCAGAGAGCGTATCACGTCCAAAGCGTAGAATAGTGATGCCTTGCCCTTGTTTTTTTTGCCTGTCCCGAAGAGTGCCTGTTTTGCTATTCTGCCGAACAAGTTGTCATCTTCAGGATGTGAACGAATAAGTACCCTCTCCCCCCTCCGCTCATGTTTCATTTTTATTATTCCTGCATGGGTATCCTTTCCAGCTGCGTCTAAACCGTCGACAATGATGAGGCGCATGATTACACCATGTTTAAATTCCCGGTGCTAGGTACCAAAATGCAAACGAGGCGAGCAACGGTACCGTGAGGTTATCGAGTCCTTTCGGAGTAAGCCCCTCAACAACGGTCGCGAGAAGTGAAACGAAGAAAAGAGCGGTAATGATGTAAACAGTTAACGGTCTTGAGTAGAAAAGAAAGTTGATAACCAAAAGGGGGAGCGTAGTCAGGAACATTATCGTTGATCCTTCAATACTTTTCTTGTCATGAAACACTTGGTACGTGTGTTTACCAAAACGTGCCCCTAAGATTGATGCAAACCCATCACCATACGACATGGCCAATATGCCAACTCCCACAATCCACAAACGGTCAAAGAAAAGGTATGCCAAGATTGTCCATGATATGGCATAATAGACGAGGCCGAGCCCATGACCGGCTTGGGACGCTTTGCTCAAACCTTTAATGGGGGAATAAGGGCTGATGAGAAAGGTTAGAACAATAAAGGGGGCTGCAGCAACAAACGCCATTACCTCTCTTGTTTGGAATAGGGGGAGAATAAAAACGATATTTCCCACCATAATGTGGAGTATTTTTCTGCTTATCACTGGGTACCGCTTCAAAACCTTCTCCGTGACAACAAGCAAAAGAGCCACATAGATATAGACAAAGGATACGCCAAGAATATCGTTTGTTACCATCTTTCACCCCTGCAAGAATGCGCCTTGGAGGAAGGCGAGAAGACCGAACACTATAGCGACAAGAGTTGTCTTTCTAAAGAGCGCGGTGGGGGGGCTGCTTTTTACCAGAAGAGTTGCGGCCGTGATAAGAAACAGGATATCGGTCACCCCAACGAGAGCGAGATAGACCATATTTCCATAGTAGGCGGTATCTTTCAGTAAAAAGAATGGAATGAGGCTCATTATAACGGCGATAATGTAGAAAACAGCGGCAACCCTATAGGCGTTTCTTTCGCCGATGTACATGGGAAACGATCGAACACCCTGCGCCCGATCGCCGGCCATATCCATAACATCCTTCATTATCTCCCGCCCCACACCTGCAAAGAATGCAATAGATGCCAAAAGCCATATGATAGGGGGAAGGTTGGGAGAAACGGCGGCTGCGCCAAAGAGAAACGGTACCGCCATTATATAGGCAATGTAGAAGTTACCGATGGGTTTTATCTTCTTAATTTTAACATCGTACGCTATCGCAAACACCGCCGTTATCAGCGCGATGAGAAAGCACGGTAGATTGACGAGAAATGAAGAGATTATTCCGAGAGGAAACAGAAGGAAAAAGAGGATGAGTGCGGTGCGTGGTTGGATATCCCCCCGAACCAAAGGTCTGTCATTTCTCCTGTTTTTCTTATCAATCTCCAGATCAAAGTAATCATTTAGAGCGAAGGTACTCGCCTCAAGAAACAATGCGGTGAGAAAAGAGAAAATTAGTTTGAATGTATCGGGAAGGGCGCCACGATTTGCGATGAGGGAACCGACTAGGATAGCGACAAGGATCATGACCCCATGCTCAAGCCGCATCAAATCCCAGAGCGCTTTAAAGCGTTTCATGCGGAAAAGTATCAGTATTTTTCGATAATAAGGTTTTGATTTTACGAAGTGGGAATGAAGAGTTAAAGTGATAAGGAGAGATAAAAGTCGCATTTTTTCACGCTGGGCCCAAACTCATTCGGATTCCATTCCCGTCCGGCCCGCTACCTATCGTTCCACGTACTTTTTCCAGCTCTGTCTCACGATCTGGACTCCAATGACAATCAGGGCGATGCCCACAATGGTCAGGATCATCCCGTAAGCGGCCGTCCCCCAGTCGACGGCGAGTTGGGTTCCGCTGGCCACGAGGATTAGGATTCCCACGATGAAGATGCCGATGTTGATGGCTGACTTCCTTGGCCACACGCGGCTCGCCCCAGCAAAGACCAAGAGAGCACCGGCCGCTAGGAGCCCTATCCCGACGATCAAAGTGCTGGAAGTCCCCACAACATTCATCCCTTGGTTGATAAGAATAGCCCCAACAACGACCAACACTATCCCGATCAGCATGACCGCAAATTGTTTTGACGGCTCAGGAACAGGGGGTGGGGCATAAGCGATCTTAGCCGACATAGCTGGGGCGCTCCTTGTCGGGCTTAGGTGGTTTCTGTAGGCCCGGAAGCGGGATTGGCGGGGGGATGTTGAGCGAGCGGGAAAGCACCGTGGCCTCGACCAGTGATATGTTCGTTATGGTTTGGAGAAGCGCAGGAGGCGGAGAGCGCTGCGTTTTGTAATCTTTTTGAATTTTTTCAAGCTCCTCTGGGGTTCCAGATAAAATCGCCTGCCCCTTCAAGCTTATCTGCGCTATCGACGGAGTGTAGCTAATCGTCACGACGAAAGGCGCCACCAACTTTTCATCCTTGGTCTCTACGCCGACGATGTTGACGTTGGTCGAGACGCGCATTCCGGCTGGGGCGGGTTTGCCCCGCTCCCAAAAGCGCTCGGCGGAGATATAGTTGATGCCCACGCTTACGTGCAAGTTCGACCACCGCTTGATGTTCGATGGCTTTCCTATTAAACCCAGCATCCAGCTGGAGCCTAAACCAAAAACCCAAAGTTATAAATAATCTTCATCATGCGCTTCGCATACGGGCCAGCGGGGTGTCGGAGTAAGCTTTTATTTTCAGGCGGGCGATGTTAGCTCGTGGGGTCGTAGTGTAACTTGGCTAGCACGGCAGGCTCCAGTGGCAATTGTGGGTCTGCTGACGAAAGGATGATGACCTATTGGAGCTGTGCTAGAGAGACCTGCAAATCCGGGTTCAAATCCTGGCGACCCCACTAATTCTTTTGAAACACATGACTATCGAAAAAATCCGTAATACCAGGCGGGCAGCCGCACCGACTACGTTGGAGGTGATTCGTCTTTGGCAAAAAGATTCATTGCCTCAGCTTTAAGTTCTCGTCATTGTCTCAGCTACGCCGCCCGGTATTAGCGCGAGCCCGTGTTAATTATATTTACGGCCTTCAACAATTAATATGTAGCTCTATATATAAAAGGTAATCTTTTTGGTGATGAGAACCAATAGAAAGCATGTGGTGAACTTATGGCGATGTTCTCCACACTCGGCGTCTTAAAATCTGCTATTGGTAACCCTATCTCGCGCGTAGTGCTGACCCGCTCCATCGCGCGATGTCCAAAATGTAACGATCGCAGGCTCCGGATAGCACTTGCCAGGTACGCTGGGGTTAATGTCAAGGCCTGTCTGAGCTGTCGCATGTACAGCTTTGTGATCGGGGGTATAATCGACATCGGACGCGTACTGTTCCGGACCTCTAAGCGCGAGATGAGAAATTTTTTTAATAGCCATGTCACCCGGCGCGGGCTTGCGAGCATCGTGCGTGGCATAGCCGAGCACGGCATTACTCAGCCTCAGCAGCTAGGGGCGCCTTTCCTTGTGGTTTGGGATTTTACTCATGCATGTAACCTCAATTGCAAGCACTGTTACCAGCGAGCCGATCGTCCGCTGCCAGATGAGCTCACCACCGAAGAGGCCAAACGTTTAATCAAGGAACTTGCGGACGCAGATGTGGTAGCGCTAGCATTTTCGGGAGGTGAGCCACTTATGCGTCCCGATTTTTACGAGCTGGCGGCGTATGCGCGGAGCCTCGGCATCTACGTGGCTCTAGCGACAAACGGCACGCTCATAACGAAAGAGGTGGCGAAACGGCTCAAGAAGCTCGACATCTACGTAGAGATAAGTCTCGATGGTGCCAGCGCTAAGACCCACGACGAATTTAGGGGGGTTCCGGGGATGTTTGACAGGACGATTAATGGAATAAAAAACTGTGTCGAAGCAGGCCTCTACACATGCGTTGCCACTACGGCCACCAAGTTCAATTTAAACGAGATACAGGAGACGTATGAGCTAACCTTATCGCTTGGGTGTAAGCGTCAAATGATTTTTAACTTCGTCCCAACTGGGCGGGGGGCAGAAATGGCTAACCTTGACATTTCTCCAGATGAACGCGAGCAGTTGCTTGAGCAGAGCTACGCTAACCTAGTTAGTAGCGGGGGCTGCGATGTTTTGGGGACTGCCCCCCAGCTCGCCCGCATTGCCTTGAGTCACGCCCAAGGAGTCAAAGGAGGGCCTCTTGTCTCCGCACATTTTGCAACCTCGGCCAATCTCGGAGAACACACGCGGCTACTTGCCGAATTCCTAGGGGGCTGCGGTGCTGGGCGCATTTACTGTGCGATTGAATCGAACGGTGATGTGTTGCCCTGCGTTTTCATGCCCATCAAAGTTGGCAACATCCGCGAGAAACCCTTCCTTGAGATATGGCGCACCTCGCAGGTGTTGCGTGACCTGCGCGACCGGAGCAGGTTAAAAGGACATTGTGGCGAGTGCGAGTACCGCTACGTTTGCGGTGGGTGTCGCGCTCGTGCTTATGGCTACTTTGGAGATTACGATATGCCGGATCCAGGGTGCGTTAACAACTTAAGATATTGGCAGAAACTCAAAGAAGCTGAGGGCGAGCAACTTCAAGTTTCTGCCGAGGCGAAAGCAGCAGCATAGCTTGAAATTGATGGTTTGATACGCTTCAAAAGCCACGCAGGTTCAGTAAACATTTTTTTATTGGGGCAAGTAGTTTGTCAATCAACATCTCTGTTTGTCGTGGTAACACCCTTGTTATTTAAAAGGCGAATATTTACTAGGTTAATACCCTTGATTAGCCACGACAAAAGCAACCTTCTTAACCACACTCGGGTAATGTGGGAGGGGGACGGCATGGAAGAAGCCGAAATCCCTGTTGTCGAGGCCCAGTTGTATAAAGGAAAGATAATAATCTGGGATGAGGCACAGGCGAACCAGCTCTATCAGCGAGGCTCTTACGGCAAGCCTCTGAGCGGGGGAAAGCTTCAACTCGCGCCAGTTGAGGCTCTCTACCTGCTGGAGGGAGGAAAAATTCGCGTGGTCGACGAGGGCCGAAAGCAGTTGAACTTCAAAAATCTCTCGGCTAAATTTACCGAGGGTGATCCTGAGGCGATGCTTAAGTATCCCGTGTACGCAGACCTTCGTTCGCGCGGTTACATCATCAAAACTGGTCTGAAGTTCGGGGCACACTTCCGCGTTTACGAGCGGGGCGAGAAGCCGGGCGAGGTGCACTCGAAGTTTTTAGTACACGCGGTGCCTGAGGGAGTAAAGCTCACACCCACCGAGATCGCGCGCGCGGTTCGACTCGCACATAGCGTTCGCAAAAAAATTTTATGGGCGGTTGTGGATGATGAAGGGGACATTACCTATTACGCACTAACCCGTGAGAGGCCTTGAAATGCCGGTTCGAATCGACCCTTGGGGAGCGGCGGTACCTAAAGACTACGTGCGGCTGATGCGCGAGTTCGGAATCGAGCCATTTGAGGGACTGCTTGCGCAGATACCCGAGCCGCACTACCTTATGCGCCGCAGGGTCATCTTCGGCCACCGCGACTTCGGGCGGGTGCTTGGTGCAATGCTCAAGATGGAGAAGTTTGCGGTGATGACAGGGCTCATGCCGAGCGGCCGGATGCACGTGGGCCACAAGCTAGTCATAGACCAGTTGGCATGGTATCAAAGGCGGGGTGCGGACATCTATTTATGTGTTGCGGATCTTGAGGCGTATTCAGCTCGAGGCGTTTCTTTTGAAGAGTCAAAGAAGCTTGCCGCGGAGGAGTACCTCGCCAACTATCAAGCGCTAGGGCTAGACATAGGACGTTGCCATGTTTACTTTCAATCTCGCAGCGATGCCGTTCGCCACCTCGCGTTCATTTTGTCCAAAAAGGTTAACTTCAGCGAGATGAGTGCAATCTACGGCTTTGCGGGTGAATCAAATATCTCTCACATTTTTTACCCGATGATTGATGTCGCGGATATCCTGCATCCCCAACTGGAGGAGTTCGGTGGCCCCCGTCCGACCGTCGTGCCGGTTGGCGTCGATCAGGACCCACACCTCAGACTAGCGCGGGATGTGGCGGCTCGCTTCCAGCGTGGCTTCGGTTTCGTACTTCCTTCATCAACTTATCATCGTCTTCTGCCTGGATTGACTGGCGAGAAGATGTCAAGCAGCAAACCCGAAACAGCGATTTTCCTGACAGATAGTACTGATGAAATAAAGAAGAAAATAAAAGATGCTTTCACCGGCGGCAGGCCAACGGCAGCGGAGCAACGAAAGCATGGGGGCGCCCCGGACAAATGCAGGGTTTACGAGCTTTACGTTTATCAACTTATGCCTGATGATAAAAAGCTCCTAGATTTACGGGAGGCTTGTAAATCTGGAGCGATAATTTGCGGCGATTGCAAGTTGCGGGCAATCGAACTAATGGCGGAGTTTTTAAAAGTGCATCAAGCTAAGCGGGAGCGCGCTGAAGCCAAGGCGAAGAAACTTGTAGAGAAAGTTTATTAAGCGCCCGCCCGTGGCGCGAAAGCCTTTAAGTTTGGTGGGTAAATTTTTATTTGCGCGATGAAGAGCCTGGCTTAGCTGATTCATGATGAAGATTTTGAGTCCCCGAGCGCACCTTGAATAATGATTCTGGAAAATTAGCAAGATTCATTATCGGCCGCGCCACTTGGGCCCCATGTTTCCATCTGTAATAGAACATGTACAAAAGCATCGAACCCACAGCAATTTTCCCCTGTTTATCGGGGGCCCAGAGTTTTATGTTGTGCCTCCAGCATTTTGCGAAGAAATTCCAGTGCAAATCTGTCAGATGATGTAAATCTGCCTGCCTCGCATTGCTCAATAGACATTCCTCCTCGGACGTGAAAAATAGCGGGACGTAAAACAACTTTGCGTCTTTCAACTTATCCACGAGTTCCATCGTCGCAAGCGTGTCTTTTTCCTTCTCATTAGGTAAACCAATAACAAGCGTAGCAAGCGGGCAAATGTCATTATCATTGAGGATGCCGATCGCTTGTACAACCACTTCGCACCAGTCTTTTGCTTCGTACGGCAGTGGCTTTCCTCGCATGTGTTTTTTAATCAATTTAACGCTTCCAGTTTCTATCCCAACCTCAACCGAAGCCACTTTTTTCCCGTTGTATCGCCATCTGCCTTTCTCCACGAGTGTCGGTGCAATTTCCTCAATAATTTTTGGATAGTATGCGACTGGAGGGAGAGCGGCGTGTGCAAACTGTAGGTATTCAATGTTTGGTATTTTGCCGACCGTTTCAACCAACTCTACGATAGCTTGTCTATTCGGGACAAATCGCTCGCCACATTTGTACAAAAAGAAATCGTCCGTCTGCAGCGTTAGCATCCTCGAACCTGCACGCGCGTTGAGTTCCACCTCCTTTTTAATTTTTTCTAGGGGAAATGAATATGTTTTTCGCATCGTGGGCGAACAGAACTGGCATCCTTTTCCACATCCCCGGGTTATCTCAACCACTCCAAATAGTGCTGGCCTTTTTATCGTTGGGATTTCCCTTAGCTCGGGTTTCTCTGTTTCGGCGACTTTTGGTAACAACCCACCATTCATCGCCTTTTCGAATATTTCCAGCGCTGAGCGATCACCTTCTCCGATCACCACCGTATCGATCCCATATTTCTCCTGCATATCCCCTCTAACAATCTGCCAAGCGCCGGAACCTCCCACTATTTTCTTTGGTACGTATTTTTTCCAGATCGGGTGCTTCATCAAATTTCTAAACTCAGCTGCTGCGATTGGTTCGCCGCCGAAGCCAACCAGCGAAGTATAAGTTCGGCTGACGAACCCAATACCCAATGGGTCCATAGTTGAGATTCCAACAACTTTCGTTTTTCGACCCACGAATTTGCTGAGGTTATAAGGGGTACAGGTTACAACATTATCCTCCCCAAATTTCTCAATCAATAGGGCCTCTATTTTTCTTAAGCCATAAGGGGCAAAGAGGGCGCTACCATTATTATTATCGGATGTTATCGGGTACCAGAATTTCCTCAAAATTTTCATTGGGACGATTCTTGTCGGGAAACCTCCCGTGAACGCTAGGAAAGGATTCAAATTAAAATCACTCATCTCTACCACAGAAGCAGTCAGTACTATGGGCACGCCACCATCATGTGGTTCATTAGCGCCGGTTGTGGTATCTCGGTTTAGGAATTTGCCTAACGGTATGAAACTACGGCCTAAGACCAAATTCATCCTCCACTGAAGACACTATATTTAATCGCTCTTAAGGTTTCCTCGAAATTTGTGGCGATTGTAAGTTACGGGCAATCGAACTCATGGCAAGTGCGAAAACCTTAAGTTTTAGTTGGCGAATATTTACATGTACGATGAAGAGCTTGGCTTAGCTGATTTATGATGAAGATTTTGAGTCCCCGAGCGCATTTGTTCAACAGGTGATGAAGACGAAGGCAATGTTGATATTGCCACCCTCGAAATCTGCAATCCAATCTACGCTGGGAGTGACAGGCCCTCCATTAGGACTTGGATACTTGGCTTCAGCACTAGAGAACATTGGGCACGAAGTGAGAGTAATAGACTCGTTGGCGATGGGTTATGACCTAGCGGATGTTAAGAGGGCTGTCCAAAAGTTCGATCCCGAACTCGTGGGCATCACCGCGACAACTCCGGCCATTTACGACGCGTATGGCATAGCGAGAGCAGTGAAAGAGGTGAATCCCGATTGTAGAACCGTTCTTGGAGGTCCTCATGCGACCTTCGTGGCGAGGGAAACACTGAAAGAGTGCCCACAGCTGGATGTAGTGGTGAAAGGAGAAGGGGAGCAAACAATAGCGGAACTCGCGTCTGGAAAAAAGTTGGGGGCGATAAAAGGCATAGCGTTTCGGAAAAAAGGCAAGGTAAGGGAGAACGAGAAAAGGGGATTCGTGAAAAATCTGGATGAGATACCTTTCCCTGCTTACCACTTGCTTCCGATGAAGAAATACGAGATGAGGGGCATTAAATTCGCGGCGATGGTCACCAGCCGTGGTTGCCCTTTCCAATGTGTTTTTTGTTCCTCTTCGAAGCTGTGCGGTAAAATATGGAGGGGGAGAAGTCCGGAAAACGTTTTGGAGGAAATAAAGCTACTGAAGGAGAAATATGGAGTGAGGGAGATAGAGTTCCTTGACGACACTTTCACGCTCAACAAAGAAAGGACAAAGGCGCTCTGCGCTTTGATTCGAAAGGAAAAAGTCGATATCTCTTGGAGCTGTTCTTCTCGCGTGGATACCATCAACGAGGGACTGGCAAGAGAACTGAAGGAAGCTGGGTGCCACAGCATTTACATGGGCATCGAGTCCGGCTCGCAGCGAAGCCTGAATTTCCTTAAAAAGGGAATAAACCTCAATCAGGCAAAAAAGGCCGTAACAGTTTTAAAAAAGTTGAAGTTGAACACAGTTTCGACGTTCATCATAGGTATTCCTGGTGAAACGGTGAAAGCGATCGAGAAAACAATAAAATTTGCTAAAAAACTCACTCCAACACTCGCCCAATTCACGATATTGACCCCATACCCGGGCACCGAAATTTACGAGTTCGCGCGGAGAAAAAACCTTCTCCTGACGAGTGATTGGTCAAAGTACACGACTTTGGATCCTGTGATGAAACTTCCTCGGTTCACTGCGCGGAAGCTCAAGGGGCTTTTGAGGAAAGCCTATATGAATTTTTATTGTCGGCCAACCCAGATTTTGAGAATCTTCAAGTGGGGAGGATTCTCTTTATTGAAGACGTTGGGGAAGGTCAAGAAATATTATTGAAGTTTTCATCTCATCACCGCATGTTTTCTTAACCGAAGCAGTTTTCACTTAGTGAAACATTCACCCGACGGCAAGAGTACGCGTCGATATCGCCCGCATTTCGAAATTGCGTACTTCGGTCAATCACTCACGCGGGCGCAGGTACTTCTCGATAAACTTTGGGTCGACGCGCTTCAGCTCAGCCGTGGGTAGCGTGCTTAGAAGTTCCCACCCTAGGTCAAGTGTGGTCTCGATCGTGCGGTCTTCGTCCCGCCTCTGGTTCACGAACTCCCGCTCGAATCGGTCGGCGAAATCTAGGTAGCGGCGGTCTCGCTCGGTCAACGCTTCCTCCCCAACGACCGCAACTAACGCTCGAAGGTCCTTGCCCTCAGCATAAGCTGCGTAGAGCTGATTTGAGACGTCGCTGTGATCATCCCGTGTGTGCCCCTCGCCTATCCCATCCTTCATGAGCCTTGAGAGCGATGGCAGGACATTGAGTGGTGGGTAGATAGCTTTGCGATGGAGCTCACGATCCATAACGAGCTGTCCTTCGGTGATGTAGCCCGTGAGGTCAGGAATCGGATGGGTGATGTCGTCACCCGGCATGGTCAAAATCGGCATTTGAGTCACCGAGCCCTTCTTTTTCCCTATCCTTCCTGCGCGCTCGTACATCGTCGCAAGGTCCGTGTACAAGTAGCCGGGATAGCCCCGCCTTCCTGGTACCTCGCTTCGGGCGGCGGAAATCTCTCGCAGGGCCTCGCAGTAGTTCGTCATGTCTACCAAGATGACCAGCACGTGCATCCCTTGAGTGAACGCGAAGTACTCAGCAGTCGTCAGGGCCAGGCGCGGCGTAAGGATGCGCTCGATGGCGGGATCGCTGGCGAGGTTCAAGAACACGGTCGCCCGCTCCAGCGCGCCCGTTCGCTCGAAGTCGCGAGTGAAGAATGCTGCCTCCTCGTGTGTTATCCCCATCCCGCAAAAAATCACGCAGAACTTCTCCTCCTCACCAAGCACCTTCGCTTGCCTGGCGATCTGCGCGGCGAGCTCGTTGTGGGGCAAGCCGGAGCCCGAGAAGATGGGCAACTTTTGACCCCGGACGAGCGTGTTCATGCCGTCGATGGATGATACGCCCGTCTGAATGAATTCGCTAGGATACTCTCTTGCCGCAGGATTTATTGGGGCCCCATGCACATCCCACTCGTCCTCAAAAATCGGCTTGGGGCCGCCATCTATGGGCTCGCCACGCCCGCTAAAAATTCTGCCGAACAACTCGAGCCCGACGCCGAACTTGATGGTTTCGCCAGTGAAGCGAACGCGGGTTTTTAGAGTGTCGATGCCGCTCGTGCCCTCGTAGACCTGCACTACAGCGCGATTCTCGTAAGCATCCAACACTTGCCCGTGTTTCGTTTCTCCGTCAGGCGTGGTTATCTCGACGACCTCCCCGTAGGCGATGCCGCTCACGCCTCCGACTACCATCAACGGGCCAGAAACTTCTGCGACAGTTAAATATTCACGGCTCTTTACGATCTCGCTTTTCACCCTTCTCACCTTCGGTTGGTGCTTTCCTCGTTCGCATCAGCTCTTCGAACTGTTCCTTGAGCTGTTTTTCAAACTTCTCCCGCTCTTTCGTGAACTTTTCTGGGGGGAGCCGCTTCATGCCCGCGATGGTCTCCTTGATCGGCAGCTTTTTGATTTCCTCGATCGAGATGCCCCGTCGCGCTGCTTCCACGGAGTTACGATAGAAATCGAGCACGAGCTTGAGCATCCCGAACTGCTTCTCGACAGGGCAGTGGGTGTCGACCTCGTGGAAGGCGAACTGTTGAAGGAAGTCCTCCCGCATCATCCGCGCGGCCTCTAGCACGGCTCGCTCCGGTCCGGGGAGGGCATCGGGCCCCACTAGCTTCACGATTTCATCGAGCTCAGCCTCCTTCTGGAGCATGGCGATAGATTCATCGCGCAGGGCCCTCCAGTCCTCGCCGAGCTTTTGTTTCCACCACTCGCGGACGTTGTCGACGTAGAGTGAGTAGCTATTGAGCCAGTGGATGGCCGGGAAGTGGCGCCGATCGGCCAGCCCCGTGTCGAGTGCCCAGAAGACCTTGACAATGCGAAGCGTGTTTTGTGAAACAGGCTCCGAAAGGTCGCCTCCGGGCGGGGAGACGGCGCCAAGTACTGTCACGGAGCCGAAGCGCTCATCGTTGCCGAGCGTCCGCACGCGGCCAGCTCGCTCATAGAAATTCGCCAGCCTTGAGGCGAGGTATGCGGGAAAGCCCTCCTCACCCGGCATCTCCTCCAGTCGCCCGGAAATCTCACGCATCGCCTCGGCCCATCGCGAGGTGGAGTCGGCCATAAGCGCTACATCGTAGCCCATGTCTCGGAAGTACTCGGCGATGGTTATTCCCGTGTAGACGCTTGCCTCGCGCGCGGCCACGGGCATGTTTGAGGTGTTGGCGATGAGTGTGGTTCGCTCCATAAGCGACTCGCCGCTGCGCGGGTCCTTCAGCTCTGGGAAGTGCACCAGCACGTCACACATCTCGTTGCCCCTCTCGCCGCAGCCCACGTAAACGACCACGTCTGCGGCTGCCCATTTCGCGAACTGATGAAGCATAACCGTTTTACCGGTGCCGAAGCCTCCGGGGATTGCTGCCGTACCCCCCTTCGCGATTGGGAAGAACGTGTCGATGACTCGCTGCCCAGAGATGAGCGGCTCATTAGGATCGAACTTCTCCTTAAATGGCCTCACTCGCCGCACAGGCCAAGTTTGCATCATCGCAACCTCTCGCTTGCCATCAGCGGTCTCGATGGTGGTGATGATATCCTCGATTCTGTGCCCTCCATCTGCGAGTTCTAGGATTCTTCCGTTGACGCCGGGGGGGACCAAAATTCGGTGTTCGACAAGCTTGCTCTCCTTGACGGTCCCGAGCACATCACCCTCGACGACCTCTGCGCCTTGCTTGGCCTTTGGCACGAACTCCCACTTCTTATCACGCGGCAGGGCATGGGCGAAGACGCCTCGCTTTATCATATCACCGGTCTTCATTTGAATCACAGTGAGCGGACGCTGCGTGCCATCATAAATTGCGCCGACAAGCCCTGGGCCAAGTTCTACAGAAAGGGGTTTTCCGGTTCCCTCGACCTTCTCGCCCGGTTTTATACCCGAGGTCTCCTCGTACACCTGAATTGTCGCGCGATCTTCGGTTAAGCCGATTATTTCCCCCACTAGGCCCTCCTCGCTGACCTTGACGAGCTCATACATCTCAGCGCCTTTCATACCATCAGCGATAACCACAGGCCCCGTGATTCGGACGATTTTTCCCAATCAAACACCCTGAACTCCAGCTATGATTTGTGGCTTCACTTTTATGAATATCTCTCCTGAAATCAGAAACTTTTATGGGCACCACCTCTAATTAACTTTGACGCTGGGCGGTGGAGCCGTGGTCGAGGAAAGTCTTCGCGCAATCTTTGAGGCAGAGAAAAAGGCGAGGGAGCAGGTGGAAGCGGCACAGCGAGAAGCTGCAGATATCCTCGAATCCGCTCGAGAGGAAGTGGAGAAACTAAAGGAGAGCGCAAAGGCTGGGGCGGAATCAAAGGCGGAAAAAGTAATCGGGGAATCGAGGAAAAAGGCAGAGGCAGATGTACAGGAGCTGCTGATGAAAAATCGCAGACAGATCCAAGCGATGGAGAAAAAAGCTAGGGCGAGGCACACGGAGGCGATCAAGCTCGTTCTGGATGTCATCCTCAAGTGATCCCATGTTCAAAACGGCTCGAATGCAGAAGTTTAGGGCGATCTTTCTCCAACAAGCGCACGATAGTGTTGTGGCCAGGCTTCACGAGGCCGGCGTGGTCCAACTGAAGGAGATCTCGGAGCTGGAGGTCGCGCGGAGGGCGGTGAGGGAGGAGGTGTATGAGCTCTCCTCGCTACTTGCAAAATTCAGGGAGATGCAGGAGTTTCTCGGACCATCGCTTAAGCCGGTTGAGGTTGGGGAACTCACTTACGCGCAAACATTGAAGGAAGCGAAAAGGCTCCTCGCGAGGCTCGAGCCGAGGTTGGGCACCCTGAAGGCAAAAAGCGAGGAACTCGATAAGAAGAGACAAGAGCTACTCGCCCAAATGGAGGTGCTCGAAAACTTCAGAGAGCAGAGGAGCGGATACGAGAGTTCTCGGACGCGGCGAGGGAAATATTGGGGCAAAAAGTTTTTGTGTCGATGTTTGGTAAGGGCGAGCGAAGGATTTTGATCGCCGCCTACCGCGCAAGAGATCAGCAGAAGCTCTTACCCATGCTCTACAGGTTTGAAATAGAGCTTTTAGAGATCCCACGTATCCCGAGAACCCCGCGGAAGGCGATTCAAGAACTCGAAAAACAGCTGGAGGGACTTGCCAAGGAACGGGCTGATTTCGAGATAGAAAGGAAGAAGCTCGCCAAAGCTGAGGCGAGAGAGGTGAGCAAGCTCCTCGAACTCCTTGAGATTCAGATGGAACGCTTGGGGTGCGCTGGGCTCTTCGGTTTCACCGACGCCACCGTGGTCATCGAGGGCTGGGTGCCCGAGAAGGCAGACCTCGACCCCATACTGAGCGCAGCTACTAACGGGCGGCACATCATTCGAATTTACAAGCCCCAAAAAGTCGAGGTCGAGGCTGTTCCCATACAGCTTGAAAACCCTAAGGGGGTGGGTGATTTTGAACTCATCACCGAAATGTACGGCTTGCCCAAGTACGACGAGGTTGACCCCACACCATTCCTAGCGTTCACCTTTCCGCTTTTCTTCGCGATCTGCCTGTCAGATGCTGGTTACGGGCTTTTGCTCGGGCTCTTCATGGGATCCGGCATCTGGTTTGCAAAAGCCTTCCCGAGAAGTTTAAGGAGGATGATGGTGGTGGGCGCGGCGTGCACCGTTGTGATAGGCGCCCTTATCGGAGGATGGTTCGGATTTGCCCCCCTGTGGATAAACCCCATGGAAAATCCCATACCTATCCTTAAGCTCGCTGTTTTCATAGGCATCCTGCACATTATCGTTGGATTTGGAGTGGCTGCCGCGCTGAAGGACTTTTTCAGGAGGGATTGGAGGAACTTGATCCTCAACCATATCCCTCGAGTACTAGTCGTGATAGGGTTCTTTGGGCTGAGCTTTTGTGCTTTGGGCGTTAGCCTGAGTGATTTTGGGATAGATTTCACGTTTTCAAAAATGAATCTCTTTGAAGCGTTTAACCCCCTTGCACTGGCTCCCGTCATGGTCGTAGCTTTCAGGATTTTGCTTTACGTTGGGTTGGGTATCGGAATTACAGGGGCGGTACTAATGGCTAAGGGGTTGCGGGAGAGACTAAGCGGGCCCATCAACGTTGTATACGGCATAACCGGGTTGGTCGCTGATGCCGCCTCCTACAGCAGGCTCATGGCCCTCGGCATAGCCACGGGTATCATAGCGTACGCGATAAACTACATCGGTGGGTGGCTGTACGAGCCCTTGTCTCCCCCGCTCTCATATATCGTGCTGGTGCCACTGTTGATTGCGCTCTTCGCGGCTCACTGTTTCAACATCTTCATCCAAAGCCTCGGGGCTTTCATCCACACCATGCGTTTGCATTACGTCGAATTTTTCGGGAAGTTCTACGAGGGCGGCGGCGAGAAGTTTACTCCCTTTAAAGCTAAAAGGATGTTTACTAAAGTAAAAAGGAGGTGAGGAACCTGGTAGCCGAAGGAGTCTGGGTGGTTTTGGCGGCTGGTCTGGCGATAGCGATTCCAGGGATAATCTCTGGCATGGGCGTGGGCATAGCCGGCGTTGCTGCTGCCGCGGTAGCGAGCGAGGATCCGAAGAAGGCTTACAAGGCATTCGTATTCGAAGTATTGCCTGGGACACAAGGAATCTATGGCTTCGTTGCTGGCTTTTTGATTATAATCGGCGCAGGGCTATCGGCGGGTGCTGAGGTAACAGTTCCGGTTGGTCTGGCGGTGTTGGCCGCGGCCGTTCCTGCTATCCTTCAGGGATTCACAGCGTATCCACAAGGATTAGTTGCCTCTGCGAGTATCACAGCGTTCGCCAAGAGACCAGAGGTATTCGCCCCCGGTCTAATGTACACGGTGATGGTCGAGCTCTACGCTATATTAGGGCTCTTAGCGACGATCCTCATGCTGACGTTTATAGGTGCGCTGTAGGGGGAAAGATTTTGCCAGCCGAGGAAGGCGCCAAGCTGATAATAGATGACATCTTAAAAGAGGCGAAGAAGAAGGCAGCCGAGGTAATCCAAACGGCGGAGCGAGAGGCTGCCACAATGCGCGACGCCGCTCGCCTAGGTGCTAAAGAGGAGGAGGAGCACAAATTGAAAGAGGCGCGCGTTCGCGGCAAGCAAGTCTATGAGGAGGTCATGGCCGAGGGCAGGATGAAGGCGAAGAAAGAAATGCTCCAAAAAAAGGAGGGGCTCATCGGTGACGTTTTTAAAGAGGCTGAGGAGAAGCTCCGAGCGCAGGTTGCTTCCAAGAGGTATAAAGAGGATATCGCTCGAATCGCTTTGAGCGCTTGTAGAAAGCTCGGCTCCGGTGATGTAGTAGTTAGGGCAAATCGGCGGGACCTGAAACTCCTCGAGTCATTTAAAGAGCAAATGGCGCGCGAGCTGAGCGGCGGCGAAAAAACCGTGAACATCTCGTTCGGTGAGCCGATTCAAGCCATTGGTGGTGTGAGGGTTGGGACACCCGATGGTAAGGTGGAGATAGATGATACTTTCGAGGGCAGGATGCGGAGAGAATTCGAGGTGATTAGAGTAAAGGTCGCAAAGGTTCTATTCGAAGGGTTTGGATGATTGAAGTACTAGTAGTCATTTTCGGGATGATAGGTTTCTTTTTCGCGTTGGTGATTTTTCACGCGAGGCGCTCGATGGCATACATCTACTGCAGCGCAACAATCAGCGCTTGGGAAGCGAGGCTGTTCCCGGAGGCGCGTCTGAGGGAGCTGGCTGATGCTCCAGGGGTAGTGAACATTTTCGCAGCCCTCGACGACACGGACTACCGTCAGCAGTTAGCAGGGATCCAGAGAGAGGGAGAGGTGGATATGATCGAGGTGGAGAACGCCTTCAGGGACAATTCGAACTCACGCTACCTTGAAATCCTCAAGATGGTGCCGAAGGAGCGAAAAGAAACGATCAGGAGGGTACTTCAGCGGGCAGAGGTTTGGGATCTCAAGGCGATCGTTACGGCAATTCATAACAAAACACCCAAGGAGGAGAGGCTCAAAGAACTCATGCCCTCGCCAACTATGCCGCGCGAGAGGCTCGAGATGCTCGCCTCCGCCGAAAACTTTGAGCAGCTACTCGAATTTCTGAAGGAGAGCGAGTATTTCAGCGTGCTCTCGGAGGCGCTGGGGGAGTACGAGGAGCGCGGGCTCATCCCTTTGCTCTCCGCGTTCGACAGGTATTACTACACCAGCTTGTGGAGGGAGGTGCTGCGGGTGAAGGCGCAGCGTTCGATTCTCAAGTCGCTGGTGGGTTGCGAGATAGATATCGTGAACCTCAAGCTCATCCTGCGGCTGAAGCGGGAGGGGGTAAACCCGGAGGAAATCGACAGGTACCTCATCCGACCTTCCCACATGCTGACGGAGGGGATGCTTCGAGCCATGGCAGTCGCCGAAGACATTCGATCGGCCGTGGATGTGGTCTCCCGCACCCCCTACGGCAAAATTTTACTGGAGGTTCTCCCGCAGATCGAGGCCCAAGGGCTTTCCGCGGCAGATCGGGTCCTGGATGAAATGCAGCTGAAGGTATTCAGGTGGCTGGCGCTCACCAAGCTCTTCAGCATAGCCCCCGTGCTCTCGTACATTCGCCTGAAGGAAAATGAGATGAAAAATCTGCGGGCGATAATAAGGCTCAAGGTGGACAAGGTCGAGCCCCAGAAAATAAAGGAAACAATAGTGAAGGTGCAAAAAATTGAGTTTTAAAATAGCTGTCGTTGGGGATCAAGATACAGTGACGGGATTCGCTTTGGCAGGCGCGACCTATGCCCACATTTCCACGACGAAAGAAGAGACACTGGTCAAGCTGGGCGAATTTTTTGCCAGCGACGAAATTGGGCTCGTGCTGATAACCCATCGCGTCGCGGAGGAGCTCGGTCATGATTTCCGCCGGATGTTGCAGACGAAGCGATTGCTCCCCCTCGTGCTGAGAATTCCTGACAAGACTGGATATGCGCCGGAGGTCGATGAGCTGCGTGAGATAATCAAGCGCACGGTTGGAGTCGAGATCACGATCAGGGAGGAGGGCGGATAAATGGCGATGGCCATAGCGGTGTACCCGACTCGGATGGAGCTCCTGAAGTTGAGGCAAAGGGTGGGCCTCGCGCAGAGGGGTCACGACCTACTCAAGGAGAAAGTGGATGCACTTGTCATTGAGTTCTTTGAGGTAGTGAGGCGAATCCAAGAAGCTAGGGCAAAAGCGCTCGAGCAGCTCTCAGCAGCCCATCGCGCGCTATTGATGTGCTTCGCCATCATGGGGACGCTCGAGACTAAGCAGGCTTCCAAAGAGGCAAAACGGGAGCTTCAAGTGGAGATTTCAACCCGCCACATCATGGGCATCGCAGTGCCGACCGTTGAAGTCGGAGAGGTTGAGCGCAACGCTTTGATGAGGGGTTATAGCTTGCGCATGACATCTTCGGTGCTCGATGAGGCGTCGAGGGAGTTCGAGCGAGCGCTCAAGCTCCTGATCGGGCTAGCTGAACTTGAGGGATCGGCGTTCGCTATCGCCAGAGAACTCGAGAGGACCAAGCGAAGGGTGAACGCGCTCGAGTATATCCTGATCCCGAGGTTAAAGGAGGCCCTCAAGTTCATCGTGATGAAGCTTGATGAGATAGAGCGGGAGAACTTCTCCCGTCTCAAGCGGATAAAAGCGATGCTGGAGGAACGTGAGTGAGCGCGGATCGTTTGATAAAACTCGAGCTAAGCAAGCTCAACGTGCATTTGCCCCAGAGGCGTCTATCGTTAAAGGAGGCACTTTTGTCCGCGAAGCCTCAAGTCGTGACGCGTGATGGCGGTGTTCACAAGTTCAAGCGCGAGGAGCTCGAGTTCTTGGCGGGGCTCCTCCCCGAGGCGGATCGGGATAAGCTCCAACTGCCAATTCTAATTGCGCTGGAGCCGAAGCTCGGTAGGGGGACCGCTAGGATAAGTGGAGAGGCCGAGGTAAAAGTTGTCAGCCGGGTTCTCGAAAAGGAGCCCGCTGCTGGGGAACTGCTGATATATCGCCCTGAGGTGGCGATCCTGCGGAGAAAACTCCCCACGACCACGCAGTACCTTTTTCTTTGGTGATCGCATGGAACCACGCAAGGGCGCCATCTTGATGGCTTTGTTTTACCCGTTCACGATCGTGACGATTGCAGCAGGCTTCTTAGCATTCGTGATGATATTGCTCAAGTTTGACATCCTCATGGTTTCGACTGTAGTTCTGTGGTTTTACTTCGCGTGTGCGGCGTCTATCTATTTCATCTCAGAGCGAGCGCTCAAGGTGTTCGGATTTCGCGGGCTTTTCCTAGGTTTTATAATTACCATCGGAATTCTCGCGATTTTGTCCGCAGCCTTATTTGTTTTGAGGCACTTCGGAACCTCAATTTAGCTGCTTGTCACTTTTGATTGTCTCCTCATCACGATAGCGCTGACTATCCGGGCGTAGGCGGGCCGAGTTACAAGTACGGCTATGAGCATCCCCACTATTGTAATGATTGCGAACCCGGACATCGCGCCAAAGCCAATCAAAGCGAGCATTACCATTGCCGCGATTGTTGTCGCAGCAGCAGCAAAGATCACCGAGAATGCCCGCGAAACTCTTCCACTTAAACTTATTTTCCCCGCCTGGGGCAATCCCCCCCGAAGTACTTCGTCGGTTATGATGATTTGATGGTCGATGCCGGTACCGATGACGATGATTAGGGCCCCAAGTTCTGGCAGCCCGATTGTCCAACCGATCAGAGACGCTGCGCCGAGGGTGATGAGAAGTTCGCATATCATAATCCCAATGATCGCAAGGCCGATGAGCAAGTGTCGATATCGGAGGTAGACGAGAATCCAGACTCCTATTAAGGCGACTACCCCCGCAATGAGGACCTGCTTCAGAAATTCTACACCCAAGCGGGCTTCTATCGGGGTATCGCTTTCGATTGTGATTTCGACGGGTAACCGCTCGGACAGCACCAGTCGCAAATTTCTGGCTTCGTTTATTGCATCATCCAAGGAAGCGCGGGTGATTGTGATACGCAAATCTTTCGAAATTTTTCCCGCCGCGAAGTCAGCAGCCAACTCGGGCGTGATGATTACCACACTTTTGAGCCCGCATGCCTCTTTGATCCACTCTTCGGCACTTTTCTTAGTACCTTCTGTGGTTTGCCTAGGAATGGACACAACGGTGTAGAACTCGGAGAGATTTTCAACGACACTCGATGAGAAATCCTCTAACTCCCCTAATAGACGCACCTTAAGCTTAAAACCTGCTTGATTTTCCAAAAATTCTTGTGCTTGGGGGGAAAGCTCATCCTGCGCTGTCCCGATGGCCGGAACACCTAGGGAGTATTCCATTCCTTTGTCTGTAGTCCCCTTGAACATTTTTTCGTCGGGATCGTATTCGAGAAAGGTTGGAAGTTCGTCCAAAATTTCGTTGTTGAAGACTATTATGGCATCAGTCGGGCGATCAACATAGATAGCTGTGGGATAATTGGCCTTGTTTGCGGCTGCGTCGCTAAATCGTTTTGCGCCATCGTCAGTCAATCTGAAAGGTAGGTCGGCAGTTTGAGGCCCCTCCCTGCTTGGATAAGGTGCGTCGACGCTCACGATATCCTCGCCGCGGAGCAGGACTTCATCCTCAAAGAAAATTTCAAGTCGCCCGGGTTTGCCAAGGAGAGTTTCTGCTTCTTCAGGGAGTAACCCAGGAATCTCGTAGAGGACCAAATTTGCCCCTAACGATCTAAATTGCGCGCCCCGCAGCCCAGTGGGGTCCACCCGCAACCCGAGTATCGAAATTACCTCATCGCGCGTTGCATCGCTTATTTTTTTCTCTATCTTCGGTTTTCCTGTTTGGGGGTCTACCGCTACATTACCGAGACCCTCGATAATTGCGTTAATCAGATTTTCAGTTATCGGCCTTCCAATTTCAGCTACGGCCACTCCTGCGGATGGGTCAAGGCTGATGGTATTGACGCTCACGTAAAGATTGTCCTCAAGCTGGGGTATTATCTTCCCCCACCAAGTGTTTTCCACGTTATCTTGGATATTTTCAAATGTGACTTGCGAAGCTTCGAGTGCAAGAATAATCCTCGAGCCGCCTATGATGTCTACACCAAAGCGGAGACCGCGTGTATACTGGGCTGGCCACCCCACCGCGGTTTCCACTTTTGAATCGACCGCTTTCCAAGGGCTCCAAACCAGTATGACGCACAAGAAAACTGTGAGGGGCAACAACGCGATACGGCGTTCCTTAAATACTGACATGATACTCCTTCCTCCGCTGTCGTTCTGCATGCCGCATAACGATTGCAGCGTTTAAGAACCAAGTGTTAAAAATATCGATGATGATGCCGAAGATGAGCACGGCTGTCAACTGGTAAAGCTGGGGGGCTGTCGTTAGAAGGCTGATGGCGAAGAGAGGAATAAGTGTGCTGCCGCTCATCATCAAGCCCGTGCGCATCGCACCGATCACCTGCTCCTTGGGCTCGCCCCCCACCCGCTTGAGCACTCGCGTGGTGAGCAGAATGTTTGTGTCAACGGTGTATCCGATGAGCATTAGCAAACCTGCTACCGACGCCAGACTGAGTTCGACGCCGAACAGCGCCATACACCCGAAGACTCCCAACAAGTCGAGCCCCACGGCGAGCAAGATTGCCCCCACGGTGATGCGGCGCCGGAAGGCGATGAAGATAATGACGCCCATCGCGATGAAGGCACCGACCATGGCTCTTACGGCCTGCTCAGAATAGATGCTGGTGATGGTTGCTCCTCTCTGCTCCACAGTGACGGAGTTCTCATGGATGCCAAATTGAGATGAAAACATGCTTTTAACGAGGAGAGTTTCGTTTCCCCCCAGCACGTTACTGGTTCCTATATCGAGGCCATTTTCAACGATGTCAACATCGGCATTGTAGTTGAGCAAATTTTCGACGGCGATTTCAACCGCACCAGCGTCAGGGACATTTTCCAACCCCCGCACTCTTATCAAACCACTTTCCCTGAAATCAGTGCTGAATGGGACACTGAGCACTAGCATGGAAATAGTCAGGACCGC
>Ga0111210_172_pt1 | contig 27178 bp, 29 predicted proteins | sample DeeMarSWOR152_54_FD_80399 | JGI IMG/M metagenome (GOLD analysis project Ga0111210, IMG submission 80399) | Hadesarchaea archaeon DG-33 | reverse complement strand
GCTTCCTGCCGAGATCATCCCTTCTCCCGCCACGGTGGGCTTTTACCCGGATAGGGCTTCTCCCCAGCTTAGAGAAAGGTTCGCGCGGGCGGACCTGGTGGTGGCTAAGGGGATGGGAAATTATGAAACGCTTTCAGAGTTGCCAGAAAGTGGGAAATTCTTCTACATCTTTCGAGCTAAGTGTGGGCCAGTTGCGCGAAGTCTGGGTGTAAAAGTTGGAGACTACGTGGCGATGTTACGGTAGTCCTACATCTTGGCCTTATTTATCCTTTTTATCTCAGGGAATCCAATCTCTCCTAACTAGGCCACTAAAAACTATCAAATCGTCTTGACCAGCTGCCTTTTTGCGGCCCTTATGTCGCCCACCATCACGGTTCTCCTCTTTGATATCTTCGTTATCTCTATGGCACCTCTAAGGACATCCATGGCAAATCTCTCCGCCATGTTCCGTATCTCCCTCTTCGCCGGATCCGATATCTTCATGTCCGGCGCGACCTTTCTCAGCATTCTTTTGAAGGGAGCGATTGCAAGCTCCGCCATTCAAATCACCATCCGTAGCCTTTACCACTTAAGATTTGTATTCTATCACTTCCAATTTTTCAGCGATATATATCATAACTTCCAATTTATAAGTATTACGACTTATGATGAAATAAAAACCAATGATAACTTTAAATATGAGTTGAAATGATACCCAGCGAACAGGCGAGGGAGATACCCATGGAGTGGAAATACGAAGAAGAGGAAGAAGAGGAAGAGGAGGAAGAAGAGAAAGAATGTGAAGATTGAAAGGAAAAAGGATACTACCGACGACCCAGCGATTCTTTGACATGCAGTATATCGACAAAAGTGCGAGGAGGTGAACAGAAATGGCAAAGAAGAAGAAAGAAAAGAAAGAGGAACTCTAGCATATCACTTCCCTGATGCCCATAACCTAGGACACGGTTTGAGAATAAGTGAGGTAAAAACCTAAAGATCCCTCGATAAACAACCTTTTTATTTCCTTTTTTTATTTTTATAGGGGAGAATGAGAGTTTACGCCTTTTACCGCCACCTAGTCGGCTTCAAGAGTGTCGGCCTAGCATTCATCATCTTCTCGCTCGTTAACCTTGCGATCTTCGGTCTGGTCGCTCTCCACCCCCCGCTCCTCGAGGGCCTCTGGCTCTCCGCCGACCGCCCCTGGGGCATCTTGACCTCCGCCTTCACCCACGCCGACCTCCCCCACCTCGCCAGCAACCTCGAGGGTTTCACCTTAGCGGCTTTGCTTTTCATCCCCGTGAGTTTTGCGTATCCGACGAGGGTACGCAGGCGTTGGAGCCGCATCTTCTTCTGGCTCGTATTCCTCGCTGGCATCGGTGCGAATGTAATAGAGTATCCGCTGACGCTGGTTGGTCCTGACTTCAACTCCTGGGGGGCGTCGGGAATCGTATACGGGGCCCTCGGAGTCCTCTTTGCGGCCTGCCTCCAGAGCCTACCGGTTCACTTAAAGACACTTTCCAAGGAGCGCCGCCGGTCCCGCAGGCGTAAAAAATGGAGGCCGTTCAGGTTCGATCGGAGATTTATGAAAACTTTTCCCGCCCTCGTGACCTTTTCCCTTCTCCTCTCCTTTTTCTGGTTGATCTTCACCGACCCCAGGGTTTTCCTGAGCGCCGGGCCGGGGATTGATGTATTCGCCCACGGGTTCGGGTTCCTAGGGGGGTTCGGAGGTGCTATGGTCCTCTTCAGATTTGATTTTCGCCGTGTTCGAGCAAGCGGAAATAGGTGACCCAAATTTTCTATTATATTTTTTCGTGATTCAAGTCTATTTCTTATAAAATGTTACATCTTTTTGCTTTCCATTTTTGGTAAACGTTTTTATTCTCGCGGCCCCATGTATCACCACCGATTGGGTCCGTCAGAATATCGTGATTCTCGTTCGACGGGCTTGAGGTGAAGTGTGTTCCAGATGCGAAAGTTAAAAGTTGCAGTACTCGGTTGGGAGCCCCCCTCTAGGAGCAGGGTGGCGACGGGGGCCGGGATGTACCTCGGCTACCTAGCGGAGCTTGGGGCGTTCGCCCGTGCCCGAGGCCGAAATCTCAGCCTCACGTTCATTGTCCCCTCGCAACGGGACAGGCTGGTCCACCGCGAGGGTTATCAGGTGTTGTTTGTCCGCACCCCGAGGTTTCGCGAGCACCGCCCGTACGACGCGGATATCCTGTACCCGGCGACCAAACGATTTGCGGAACGGTTGCTTGGAAGACGCAGTCCCGTCGATCTCAAAAAATTTGACGTGATTCTGGCCAACTCATTCGCTTTCGGGGAGCTGATTGCCCGCGCAAGGCTCGACAACCTCGTATACATCTCCCATCGCCCCGAGTTCCTGCGGGAAAAATTTGCGGAGCGTTTTGGGGTTCGAATAGCAAACAAACGCAGGCTTCGCCGCGATACGAGGCTGGAGGCCAAAGCGATTGAGAACTCTAGACGGACGGTAACTGTGAGCAAAGCTTGTAAACGAGAGCTCGCCCGGCGGTTCGACCGTAACTGCATTGACGTGATTTACAACGGGGTCGACACAAACCTGTTCAACCGAGTCAAGTGCGAGTCAAACGGGAAAACTGTGTTTACCTACGCCGGGCGGAACCATCCAGAGAAGGGAGTCGACCTACTCTTGCGGAGCGTCCAGCGCGTGGTAGACAGGGGGTGCTCCAACTTCGAGCTTCGGATGCTCACAGACGACGGCATCTTGTTAAAGCGGGCGGTGAAGCGCATGAATCTCTCTAAGTATGTCAAGCTGGTGGGATGGCGGCGGCTGCGCGAGCTTCCCCACTATTACTCCTCAAGCACCTTCACCATCATGCCCTCCTACTGGGAGAGCTTCTCATACGCGACGGCCGAGGGGCTGGCGTGTGAGGTGCCCACGATAGTCTCGACGGCTGGGGCGCTGCGAGAGATTGTTGATGGTGAAGTGGGGCTGTACTTCCGGACTGGGAGCGAACGCGAGCTCGCCGACAGGTTGGAGAAAGCATGCTCATGCGACCCCAAGCGAGCGGCCGAGATGGGGCGGCGAGGGCGGCGGCGAGTCCGACGGCAATTTTCGAAGGAGGCTTTCTTAAACAAGTATCTACGGTACATCGAGCGGTTCGCGGATGGTGTGCTCTCTTAAAAAACACATTTATCTATCTTTAGCCCAAGCGAACTTTCGCTGGAGAGTTTTGGGGTAGATTTTTTTCCAGTCGTATGAAACTTCTCCCGCCCACTTGACGTAGAGGCGCGGGTCGATGTAGGACTTGAGCGATGTCCCGAGGTTGTAGTCGCGCGTAGCCTTTGTCAGCTTCACTTTGAGCCTAGCAGCCCTCATCCTCCCATGAAGGCTCTTTATCCGCTTCGCACGTGAGCGTGAGCGGGGCCTTTCCTTGACTTCCTTCAGCTTCGCCTTCAGGGCTTTCAGTCTGTTCACTTTATTTTTAAGGGATTCCTTCCAGTTCTTCGGGAGCTTTCGTTTGTGGTGGCAGGTGATTGCCGCTTCGAGATTCGCCATCTTGGCCACATACTTCTTCTCGAAGTCTGTGTCTTCCGGTCGAACCTTGGAATTGGCCAGATATTTTCTGACGCTTTTCGAGGCGTGATAAGTTCTGAAGACCTTAGCCGTGAGTCCTGGCATCACTTGGCCTAAGAAAGCGTTTACGTGCTCCGATCGGATTCCCGAGAAAATTTGTGCTCTAGGCTTCCCGATGAAAGACTTCAGGTTGCTCACGACTTGAGCAGGCGGCCTGATGGTCCTAACCCATCTCACCGAGTCCTTGCCTAGGAAGTCGAATTTTACTTGTCCAGAGTGGTCTATGTTGATGTGTGTACCCCTCAGCGTCACTGCGCCAACGGTATCAGCTTCGTCCTTGTCCTTCTCGTCGCCGACCCTCATTTTCAGATTGTCTATCAAGTAAGATACGGTCGCGATTTTGCGCTGGGTGATGTCATCCGAGACCAAACTCTCCTCAATGTGTTGTCGAACCTTCTCAACGAACTCCTTAAGCTCTCGGGCTTTGTTGAACTTTTCGATTTCGCGCTCCTGCTTGAAGCGCGCGGTGTCGGCTATCCATAAATATTTAAGTTCCCCACTAAGCTTGTCCTGCCACTTGGCTATCCACATGGCATTCGGATCGAAGACCCTTTCCTTCCAGCGCTTCCCGCCCGGAGGTGTTGGTGTAGGGGCATCGGGTGACAGGTTCAGTATTATATCCGAATAGGTGACTCTTGGCTTCCATCTTCCTCTAAATGGATGCTTACCCCTACCCATGAAAATGCTAGGGGGTTCTACGGTGTAGCCAATTTCCACCCGTTCACCGTTGAGCACGGCGTATCCACACTTCTCCTTGTTGGCTTCCCGAGTTTTCTTCCTTGCCTCAGCCAACGCCTTTCGCGCCTCGCGTGGCATGTTTTCTTTCTTGATTTTTTCCTGTTCGACCCAGCGTTGAATCTTGGAGAAATCGAAGTCTTCTATTTTGGAGGAAGTTTCAACCTCTAACGCCTTGGAGAAGTCTTCCACGAAGTTCTTGGTGAAGACAGAGTCTTCCACGTAGTCTGTCCCCAGCTTCTTGACCCATGCGACTGCCATCTCCTCTTGCTCGGGGGTCAACGAGAGTTTCTTCCCCTTATAACGGATGGTGAAGCCTTGGGGTTCGTAGGTAGGGATGAGAACCCCATTGTGAATCAGTTGCTTTATTCTGGTAGGTTGCGACATCTGCATCGTTCTTTCTAAATCATTTGTTGTAATTAAATGTCATGGAAATAAATTATGAAGTCAAAAATCGATTCATGATTCAATTGATCCAAGGGTTGTGGTGCGTTCGAAAAATGTTTGTGATGCAAGATATCCACCGAAGTTCTGCGCGATTATAACCGGATTGCTCGCGTTGGGCAGACCGAGACACAGAGCCCGCAGCCGTAGCATTTGACGGGGTCTAGGCGGGCGATTCTCCCGACGATACGGATCGCATCGTATGGACAGTACCGCTCGCAGAGCCCGCAGCCCGTGCACCTCGACGCAGTTACCTCAGGAGGTTTGGCTGTGGTACGAAAAGGCTGCTCGGGCAGGTGATGAAGTGCGATGCCCTTAAAATCGTTGATCGAGTTGTAGCCTTTTGCACGCATGAACTTAGCCATCTCGTCTGCTATTAGTCCATAAATCTTGTATCCGCGGACTATCGCTGCAGTTGAGAGTTGCACCGCCGAGGCCCCAACCATTATGAACTCAACCGCATCGCGCCCGTTACTGATTCCGCCCGCTCCAATGACCGGTATCTTCACCGCGCGGCAGATGTCGGCCACGCATCGAACCGCGAGAGGCTTGATCGCGGGGCCCGAGAGCCAGCCATAGCCAGAGATGCTCCCGAGCATGGGCATCGTGTTTTCTATGTCGACTGCTAAGCATGGCCCCACCGAGTTTATCGCGACTATGCCATCTGCCCCTGCTTCTTCTACAGCTCGCGCGAATTGGGCCACGTCGGGCACGTTCGGGCTGATTTTCACGAACACTGGAATATCGACGACCTCCTTCGCGGCTTTCGTCGCTTCGACCACCGGCATCGGGTCGTTTTCGAGGTGGTGAGTTGATAGCTCGAGGGCATCCACACCGGCCGCCTTGAGCTTGGGGGCAACAGCCCGGATCTCCTCGGCATTGTAGCCAACGCTCGCTATCAACGGCAGCCTCGTTCGTTTCGCCTTCGCATACTCGTGGCGGAGCCATTGCTCGAGCGACAGGTCGGTCCAAAGCTCGGCATTCAGCAAGCTATCCTTGACCTTGATTATACAGGGGCGGGGTACATGGGCAGGAGAAACGCTCACAGTCTTAGCGACCAATCCGCCCGCGCCGCCCTCCGCGGCTTTTACCAAAGCATCTCCGTTGTGCACCGTGGGGCCAGCCGCAGGCAAAATGGGGTTACGGAATTTTAAGCCACATATCTCCACAGATAAATCGACCATCTCATCATCTCCTTTTTATTGCCTCAAACTTCTGCCAGAGTTTTTCTGCCGATTTCCGCGCCACTTTCACCGCCTCCGCCTCGTCGAACATCTGAATTTTTCTTTCGCGCATTATGACCTTGCCCCCGACGACGACCGTTTCGATATCATCGCCATCAACGGTGTTGACGATTTGCTCGACGACGTTTTCAGGACGTACAGGCGTAGGCGCGGTGGCCGGATTTATGATGATGATATCCGCGAGCTTTCCGTGCTCAATTGAACCTAGTTCGTTCCCCAACCCGTAGAGTTCTGCCCCGCGGATTGTCGCCATCTTGAGCGCTTCCATGAGCGAGATCGCGCGAGGATCGCGGAGGGCAACCTTGTGCAGCAAGAAGGCGGCCCGGATGTTCTCAAATCCATCGAAGATGTACCCATCGTTGCCCAAGCCCACAGGGATATCCATCATGAGCATTCGCACTATCGGCGCGACCCCAACTGCGTTGAGCATGTTGCTCATGGGGTTGTGAGCAACCTTTGCTCCAGTCTTTTTGATGATCGTCAACTCGTCATCGTTGACATGCACGCAATGAGCGAGCACGACATCCTGTGCGAGCAGCCCTTCATCGTTCAACCGTTCGATGGTGCGCTTGCCGAACCGTCCTAAATTGTGATAGAGGTCCGTCAGCCCCTCGGAGGTGTGGATGGTCACGGGCACTTTATAGCGACTCGCGAGTTCTCGGACGTAATGGAAGAGCTCGTTGGAAACTGTGAATGAAGCGTGAATGCTGAACATCCCTCGCACCCGGCTCATGCGTTTTTTCTTGATCTTCCGGATGAACCGCTCACTCTCTTTCGTGCCCCTGGCCCCCTCGGCGTGGGTGCGGCGCTCGGTCGCCTCAAACGATATGATGCCACGCATCCCCGATTGCTCGACCGCTGCAGCAATCCGATCCAGCACGCCGGTTATGGCGTTCGGACCTGAAAAGGTGTCGGCAAACATAGTTGTGCCCGTCTTGATAAACTCAAGGCAGGAAATCAAAGCGCTAGCGTACGCATCCTCGCGGGTCATCTCCTCCTCCATCGGCCACCAGACGCGCTGTAAAATTTGTGAGAAATCGGTAGGGGTTTCAATTTTCAACGGGGCGCCACGCAGAAGCGTGCCATAGAGATGTGTGTGTGAGCAAATGAGGCCGGGCATGACAATCTTGCCGCAGGCGTCGATGACCTCTTCTGGCTTGCTCTTGGTTTTCACCTTGCCCCGCTTGACCGAGATGATGCGGCCGTCTTCAACTGCAATCGAACCATTTGCAATGATGCGACAATCTTTATCCATCGTGACTATCAAACCATTTTTAATTAATAAGTCAACCATTCAATCCCTGAGAACAAAACCATCGGCGAACATTTAAACTTTCGGTGTCTTAAATTTGGACCGAGCGAGAAATCATGTGTTTCAACCGTGGGGGATATCACCAAACCCAAATAAACCCTTAAATCATTTGATTATAGTGACGAGAACATGTCAGAATTTTCAGTATCCACAATGGATCGGATTATTCGAAAAGCAGCTAAAGTCCGTGTGTCGCGCGACGCCGCTCTTGAGCTCAGCGCAATCCTCGAGGAATATGCGACTGAGCTGTCGAATGAAGCGATAAAGCTAGCTAAACATCGCGGCGCGAAAACTGTGAACGAAGGTGATATTCGGGCAGCTGCCTTGAGGATACATTAACTTGTTCTAACCTTGGTGATGTTTTGGCCGATTTAGTCATTCGAAATGCGCGCTTGGTTTTGCCTGAGGGAATCATACGGGGAGAGCTTGCGGTCGAAGAAGGACGTATTTCCGAAATTGCTACAAGTGGACTGCCCAAAGCTGATCGAGAAATCAACGCGAAGGAGAAAATTGTGATGCCTGGAGCTATCGACGCCCATGTCCACCTCTACGACCATCGTCATCCCTTTCGAGAGGATTTTCAAAATGGTAGTGCCGCGGCCGTAGCGGGAGGCATCACCAGTGTAATTGTGACACCCCTCGACACCTCGATGCTGACGCCAAAAATGATAAAAAATATCATTGAATTTGGACAGAGGGAGAGCTTTATAGATTTTGATCTCCACGCGGGAAAAATGACCGCTGACTCAATCAAAGATATCCCCAAGCTCGCCACACTCGGCATAAAATCTTTCAAGATATTTACGTGTGCTCTCTACCGCATCGAAGACCCGGTTTTAGAGAAGCTGATGGCCGCGATAAAAAATATTGGTGGCATTGCATTTGTCCACGCGGGGGACGACAAAGTTCTGCGGAAACGCACGGGGAGGCTCCTCAAGGAAGGACGGAGGGACTCATTAGCTCATGCGGAGTCGTGCCCGAATGAAGCCGAGGAAAAAGCTATCGAAAAAGTTATCATGCTCGCCAAACGGACCGGCTGTAAACTGCACTTAGCCCACATCACGACACGCCAAGGTGCTGAGCTCGTCAAAAAGGCGAAGGAGAAGCGGATGTCAGTGACCAGCGAAATATGCCCGCACTATCTGCTTTTCACGCGAGAAGACATGCAAAGGTTGGGGCCGTACCTGAAGGTAAATCCCGCGTTGAAAACAAGTGAAGACTGTGTGGCGCTCTGGAATGCTTTGGCTGGGGGAATAATCGATATCGTCTCGAGCGACCATGCACCTTGCACCAAGGCGGAAAAGGAGGTCGGGTGGGAAAATATCTGGGCAGCCCAAGTCGGCGTTCCGAGCGTCGAAACCTTATTGCCGCTCATGCTTAGCGAGGGTGTCGCGAAGGGCAGGCTGACGCTCGAACGACTTGTCGATGCACTCTGTGCCCAGCCTGCGCAAATCTTCGGTCTCTACCCGCGCAAAGGGGTCATTCGCGAGGGCTCCGATGCTGATCTCGTGATCGTGGACCTCAAAAAGGAGGCAATGATAACTGCTGAAAAAATGCACTACAAAGTTGGCTGGACCCCTTACGAGGGAATGAGGATTAAGGGTATGCCTGTGATGACAATCTCACGAGGCATTGTAGTGGCCGAAAATGGAGATATAGTTGGAAAGCCTGGATATGGGCAGTTTTTGGCTAAGTAGATGCCCGTCTTCTTCATTTTCCAACTTTTTTGAGAATTTTTCCGTATGAACAAAGTGCACACAACGCTCGAGCGGCTTTCCTCGGTGAATCGTAAACGCAGACATCTTTGTCACGTAGTTCATTCCGCACAAGGACGCAGTCTTCCCCGCACATCACAATGTCGATTACTGGTGTATTCTTCGACTTTTTCACTGCTTTTGCTGCTTCCTGAACATCTTCGAGTTTGAGAAACGTCGACTTGAGTTCGTTTACTACTACCACACCGTCGACACCCGAGTCCGATAGCACTTGTTCAAGAACAAACTTGTACCGATCGCCATTTGCGTCAATGCCGAGGTCCACCCAATCCGCGATGTTGATATTTGGATATTTCTGAATGATTTTCTTCATGATGTTGTCGGAGAGTTTTGCCAACGCTAACCCCTCGCGGGATAACACGTCCGCGACCAAAACTGCCGGTCCACTAACGTTAGTGACTACAGCCACCCGATTGCCCCGCATGCATGGCTGCTTCGCTAGTGCATCCGCGACGCTAAGGAGCTCCTCGATATCACTGACTTGAAGAGCGCCGACCTGCTTAAGGGCAGCGACGAATATTCTATTCCGCTCAACCCCCTCGCGCACAGTGCTCCCTTTCAGCACTACGACTGGCTTTTTTTGCACCGCCTCGCGGATCGACTCAAGAAACCTTCGCCCATCACGAACGCTTTCTAAGTAAATACAAATTACCTTCGTCTCCTTGTCGTGTGTTAGAAATTCAAGCAGGTCCGTTTCTGTGATGTCGGCGCCCTCACCGATTGACGCGAATTTGCTCACGCCCACGCTGTAAGAGCAGGCTCGATCAAGCATCGCCGTTCCAACCGCGCAGTTCTGCGAGATCATCGCAATGCCGCCGCATGGTGGCATTAGTCCACGCTCGAGAGTTATACACAAGCCCTTCGTCGTGTTGATTACCCCCGCCAGCACGTTTGGGCCAAGCACCCGAACCTTTTGCTTGGCGGCCGCGCGCGTAAGTTCCTCTAGCTGATGTTGATCAAAACCTCCGGCGACCAAAACCATGGCCTTCACTTTTCGAGCAAACAGCTTCCGTAAATTTTTCATAACGAGTTTGGGGGGCAACACAATTACCGCGATATCGCATCCACTGGGGACTTGATCCAAATTTTTGACAGCACCGTCAAGCCTTCCACTAAAATCAACGACGTGAGTCTTACCCTTGAAGAAGCGAAGTGTGTTGTGAACAAGCGAGCCAAAAAAGACTGGCGAAGCGGTCCCCACTCTTTCTTTAGCAGAAGCGCCTACTAGTACGACTGATTTCGGCTCGAAAATTGCCCTAACTTCGCCCGACATTACTTGCGCCTCCCAAGGACTATCCGGGCGTCGGCTGTCACCGCGCCCTTTCCGTTGTCAAACACGAAAATTGGGTTCAGGTCTATCTCGGTTATTTCAGGGAACTCGTGTGCTAGCTGCCCGACCTTTTGGATGATGTTGACGAGCGCGTCAATGTCGGCTGGAGGCGCCCTCTGGATGCCCGCGAGCACTGGGTAGCCCTTAATCTCTTGAATCATCTCGCGTGCATCCTCAGCGTTGAGCGGAGCCAGCCTGAAGCTGATGTCCTTAAGTACCTCTACCCATACGCCCCCTAACCCGAACATCACCGTAGCGCCGAAGGAGGGGTCCTGCAGAGCGCCAACGATCACCTCGCGGGCAGGAGGAAGGTATTCTTGGATTGTCACTCCAAGAATTTTCGCGTCCGGCTTGTATGCACGGGCGTTATCGATCAGCTCATCAAACGATTGTCGAAGCTCCAGCTCTGAGGTCAACCCAACTTTGACGCCCTTTGCTTCGCTCTTATTAGTGATGTCTGGAGAAGCAATTTTTAGGACGATGGGGTAACGAACTTCCCGTGCAGCTCTACTCAAGTTTGCCCTCCTTGCGGATCGAGCTGAGGAGTTCAGTCACTTTTTTCTTTGTTGCAGCCAACCCAATCACCGAGAACAAGCTAAATTATGGGCAAGTGGTATAAAAATTTTCCTCTAAATCAACAAAAATAAGGAATTTTTAACTATTTCGGCAAAAATAGTCATTTATCCACATATAAATTGCAAAATTGGAAAATATGCGTCTTTAAAATGAAAAATTAGGGTTATTGTATACTGGAAAAAGCGATTTAAGATGAGGGTTTGTGCTTCATTGCGATGTTACATGCGCCCTCTGTGGTTACGGCACATGGTCCTACTGGATGCTCTGGAGTGCACGCTTTGTTAAACAGCGGGCATTCACAAGGGTGAATCAGCCCCCTAAGTACCTCGCCGCACCTGCATCCCTTTGCGAAGTCCGCCATGCTCTCCACATGAACGTCAAATTTTGTACGTGCATCATACTCTTTGAACTCGTGCCTCAACTGAAGGGCCGACTTCGGGATCACCGGGAAGCCGCGCCATCGCTTGTCCACAATTTTGAATACCTCACGCATTTTTTCTTGTGCTACCACATTCCCCTCTGAGCGAACCGAGCGGGTGTACTCAATCTCCACTTCGCCCTTCCCCTCGCGCAACTGCTTTAACAACATCCAGACCCCGAGCAGGACATCGATGGGCTCAAATCCAGCGATCACCTGTGGTACTCTGTAGCGCTTTGAGAGAGGCTCGTAGGGCCTAGAACCGATGATGGTCGAGACGTGGCCCGGGCAGATGAACCCGTCGAGTGCAGCATCCCCCGATGCTAGCAGAAACTCCATCGCGGGAGGAATCAGGCGGTGGCACACGAGTAAGCTAAAATTCTCGGGGGGTTCGCGAAGGAGCTCGGAGGCTGTCGTGGGGGCAGTCGTCTCAAATCCAACAGCCGCGTGGATGACCTCTCGCTCAGGATTTCGTCGCGCCGTTTCGACCGCATCCGCCGCACCGTAGACTATTCTGACATCCGCGCCGTCGGTCTTTGCACCGGCGAGCGAAGTTTGGGTTCCGGGGACCTGAAACATGTCGCCAAAGGTGGTGATGAGGTGCCCCTGTTTAGCAAGCTCAATCGCCTCGTCGATTTCCGCCACGTTCGTTACACAAACTGGACAGCCGGGGCCGCTAATCACTTCGAGCCAATCGGGAAAAAGTGAGCGGAGACCAAATTTTGTGATGGTTAGCTCGTGACTCCCGCACACGTGCATGAATCTTACTTTGCGATTTGGACTGAGCTCTCGGATTTTCCGCAGGATTCGAGTAGCCAAACCGCGGTCTCTAAACTTCTCCAGCAACGCACTTACCATTTTTAAGGCCCAAAACACTTTTAATGCTCTCTGTCGCCTATAAGCTTCGGTGGGCAGTTGAAGATTTTAGCGGTCGCCGACTTCCATGGTAGTCCGAACGGTGAGCAAAACCTTTTGAAGTTTCTCAAACGCGGCTATGACTGCCTCGTACTTATAGGTGATATCACGAACCTCGGCCCAGCTAATCTCGCTGAAAGCTTGCTTGAGCGGGTCAAGGCGACGGGTGTGCCCACATTTGCGATACCGGGGAACTGTGACCCCAAGCAGATTCTGCAGGTGTTCGACAAGTACGGGGTTAACCTCCACAGCAAGTGCGAGCAACTCGATGAAATCACTTTTGTGGGGCTGGGGGGTTCCAATCTAACCCCTTTCAACACCCCCTTCGAGCTCACCGAAGTGGAGATCCAAGAGGAATTGGCGGCTCTAGCCTGCACCCCCGACGCCAACAGGGTATTGGTTACCCACGCTCCACCTTACGACACTAAGCTCGACCAGATCGCCGATGGTACTCATGTCGGGAGCAAGAGCATACGAAAGTTCATCGAGCAGAAACAGCCGTTGGTGGCGCTCTGCGGCCACGTGCATGAGGCCCGAAACACCGACAAGCTGGGGCGGACTTTGATGGTTAACCCCGGGCCAATTAGCAAGGGTTATGCCGCCGAGATAACGATAAACGGCGGCGATGAAATTCGGGCCAAACTCCTCGAGCTTTAGCGGTTGCAAATATGATGAAAGAAGTACCTAAGTGAGATACTTACCTTTTTGCGGTTATTCAAGGCTTAAATGGGCCTCGAGGACTCCAGCTCTGGTCAATCTACGGCTGCTGCCAGAAGTGTGAATATCGAAGTTCATTTATCATCGAGGACTGGAAGCTCGCGGGGAAAATCAGGAAAAATGGTTGGAGTCGATAGTGAGGGAAGAGTTACACTCACCAAACTAAATTACCTCTGTTTTTCTCGCCAGCCGCTCTGCCGCGCGTTTGCTCAACCCAGCACCTAGCACCGTGTAGCGCTCAGGTCTTATCAGATGTGCCGTGGTAAGAGCTTTAACTACACACTTCGCTGGAATGCCGAGTTCCTTCGCGTTCGTCGGACATCCTATCGTGCGGAGCGCATCTCGGATTGCCTGCCAGTCCTCTCCGTGCAAGTAGGCCATCATCACCGCCCCCACGCCACACTGCTCACCATGGAGCGCAGGTTTGGGATTGAACTGATCAAGTGCGTGACTAAACAAATGCTCTGCGCCACTCGCCGGACGGCTGCTTCCAGCGATTCCCATTGCCACGCTGCTCGAGATTAGCGCCTTCACGACCTTGCGCACACTCTCTTCTGTGTGTTTTTTGATGAGCTCAGCATTCTCCATCACAATCTGAGAACCGAGGAGCGAGAGAGCTGTGGCATGTTCACTGTAGGGTTCGCCAAACAATCGATGTGCGAGATCCCAGTCGCGGACCGCTGTGAAGTTCGCCACGAGGTCCCCGCAACCAGCTGCGAGCAGGCGATGAGGCGCGCGTTTGATGATGAGTGTGTCTGCGACGATTGCGATGGGGGCGTGGGTTTCTATTGAAGTCGGTTTTCTTCCACCCTTGATTGAGGCCCTAGAGGAGGCGATGCCATCATGAGAAGCAGCAGTGGGCACTGAGATGAAGGGCTTGCCCTCCTTGAACGAGGCTAACTTTGCTACATCTATGCATGTGCCACCTCCGACACCCAGCAGAAAGTTTATTTTGCCGTTGACGAGTTTGCGCACCTTTGCGACGGTCGCCATATCGGCCTGTTTGACTAACGAGCACTCGGCCTCAAAATCAGCACGCTTAAGTGAACGCTGAACTCCAGCTCCAACCAGTTTGTAGGTCGTGGCGTCGGAAATTATTAAGGCGTGTTTGCCGGGACACAAGCGCTTGCAAACGTCAGTGACATGCGCAATCACGCGTGGGCCTATCCAGACCTCGCGAGGCAGCTCTATACGTTTGGGTTCTTTCATCAGTTTTACCGAACTTCTGTTGGCTGATAAACTTTATATACAGTTAACGCCAGCTCTAAATTGCTGCTTCTAGTGCAGCATTTTTTCAAGCGAGGAATTAGATTGGAAAAATCAAAGCTTAAATATCTTGAAGGGACGACGACGGTCGGGCTCGCTTGCAGGGACGGAGTGGTGTTCGCTACGGACACCCGGGCCACGATGGGTTACCTCGTGGCGAGCAAGCAAGCACGGAAGGTGTTTAGGATAGCCAACACCATCGGCGTCACCACCGCTGGAGGGGTCGCGGACACTCAGAGCTTGGTGAGCACGCTTCAGGCCGAGGCCAGCTACTACCTGCTGCGTGAGGGGACTCCCATGAACGTGCGAGCAAGTGCCAGACTCGCTGCTAACATCCTCCACGCGTACGGCCTACTCCCTTACATCGCGAACCTGCTGATTGGGGGCTCTGATGCCTTCGGCCCTAAGTTGTTCTTCGTCGATATCGATGGCGCACTGACGGAGGAAATCATGGTGGCTACGGGTTCGGGTTCACCAGTTGCATATGGTGTGCTAGAAACCGAGTTTAAGGAGGGTATGAGCATCGAGGAAGCATTGCCCATTGCGATCAAAGCTGTGCAAACTGCGATAAAGCGCGATATCGCCACGGGCAACGAAGTCATGGTTGCTGCAATAACAAGTAAGGGATATCGCGAACTTTCGCCCGAAGAGATAAAAAAGTTGGCTTAATCTAACTGTTTGAAATAACTGCTTGGAAGGGGGAACGCATGGCTGCGGAAGAACTACTAAATGAAATCAAACGAATTGTGCGAGAGGAGACACCTTTTGCCAGCGCAATCTCCGATATCGATTTCGAGGGCCCTAGGGTAGTGTTCTACTGCAAGAACCTTGGCCTTCTAATGGAGAACGGCGAGGTGATAAAGGAGTTCGCACGTAAAATTCGGAAACGAATAATCCTCCGTCCGGACCCCAAAATTCTGACCGAGCCTAAGAAAGCCGAGAAGGACATCCGACGCCTTGTCCCTACCGAGGCTGGAATAACCGATATAATTTTCAGCCAGAATGTGGGGGAGGTTACAATCGAGGCGCAGAAGCCCGGAATAGCCATAGGTAAGGGTGGCTCCTTGCTCCGCGAGATAATGCGAGAAATCAGCTGGACGCCCCGGGTGGTGCGGGCGCCACCTATCAAATCAGAAATTGTACGGAACATCCGCCTCTCGATAATCCAGGGTAGTACCAAGCGACGCGACATCCTGCGGAAGATAGGCAGGCGGATCCACCGCGAGCCCAAGAGCAAGGGCGACTGGATTCGCTTCACGGCCCTAGGGGGCGCGCGCGAGGTTGGGCGCTCCTCGTTTTTGCTCCAGACCCCTGAAAGCCGAGTCATGATCGACTGCGGTGTAAATGTCGCGTCCGAGGATCGGGCTTTTCCCCACCTTGAGGTCCCGGAGATCAGATTGCCCGAACTGGACGCTGTGATTCTCACCCATGCCCACCTTGATCATTGCGGGTTCGTCCCATATCTCTTCAAGTACGGGTTCGAAGGGCCCGTCTACTGTACTCCAGCCACACGCGACCTCGCCGTGCTCCTTCAGCTGGACTACGTGGGCATAGCTGAGCGCGAGGATCGACCACTCCCTTACAACAAGCGCGACATCACCACCTTCCTTCGTCACTGCATTCCGCTCGATTATAGCGATGTTACCGACATCGCACCCGATGTCCGGATCACCTTCCACAACGCGGGGCACATCTTAGGTTCCGCGATTGCACACATCCACATTGGTGAGGGAATCTACAACCTCGTGTACACGGGCGACCTGAAATTCGATAGTACGCGCCTCTTATCCCCTGCCGTCTGCACATTTCCCCGCTTGGAGACCCTCGTCATGGACAGCACATACGGAGGTGCTGAGGACATCCAGCCCTTCCGCGCAAATGCTGAGAAGGAATTCATTCGAATCGTGACCGAGACCACGAAGCGTGGGGGCAAGGTTATCGTTCCGGCATTCGCGGTCGGGCGTGCGCAAGAGGTCATGGTACTGCTTGAGGATTACAAGCGAAAGGGACTACTCGACGGGACGCCAGTTTATCTAGATGGGATGATATGGGAGGCGACGGCAATCCACACGGCTTATCCAGAGTATTTGTCCCCAGAGCTGCGCGAACGGATATTCCGAGCCGACGAGAATCCGTTCCTTTCCGATCTCTTCGAGCGAGTGAAGGGTCCAGACCAACGCGCACAGGTAATCGACGGCGACCCGGCGATAATCATATCGACGGCAGGGATGATGGCCGGAGGCCCAGTGCTCGAGTACTTCAAAACCCTCGCGCCCGACCCGCGTAACACCCTTGTCTTCGTCGGGTACCAGTGCGAGGGCTCACTCGGGCGACGCATCCAGAAGGGATGGCGCGAGGTCCCTCTACGCAACGACAAGGGGAGGGTAGCGGAGGTGAAGGTAAACATGGAAATCCAAACGGTCGAGGGATTCAGCGGGCACTCGGATCGGGCCCAGTTGCTGAACTACGTGCGAAGGGCCTCACCCAAACCGCAGCGCGTCATATGCGTCCATGGTGATGAAAACAATTGTATTAGCCTAGCAAGCGCGCTGCACAAACTTTTCAAGGTTGAAACGAAGGCGCCTCGAAGCTTGGAGACCATCAGGCTCCACTAGCGTGGTGGACCTTCCCTGAGCAATTCCAATTCCCGCTTGGTCAACTCGCGTTTCTTGGCCCGTCTGTTCACAATTGTGCTGTGTCCGAATGGGTCCATGAGAATCAGCCTAGTCTTCCGCTTCCCGGCGCGCACTTCATCGATTTTTTTCAGTTTCGCTTGACCTCGCCGACGCTTGGTAGCATCAATTTTTTTAATCGCCAGCTTTATTGCCCCTTCTACACGATTGAGCACTCCCTCGACGTTCGACACATAGCCCTCACTAGCTGGCCCTGGCTCTACGGTCACCCCAAGCTCTGGAAGCTTGATCGTCCCAGTGCTCGACTTCACGACCCTAACCTTGAGGTCTTCTTCGGATTTGATCTGGAACTCGTAGCGTAGCGGGGGGCGCTCGCCTAAGCACACGACATCAGCGTGCCTGAATTCGCAGCTGGTGCAGTTTGCGAAGGTCTCCATTATCTCTCCGAAATATGGGATGTGGTCGATTCTACCCTTGACGCGAAAAGTGCCCTTGGCCCCACAGATGGGGCAACGCTCGATAGGGAGCAGGAACTCCCTCTTCCGCATGAATTCACCAAAAATTATGCGATGGCTCTTTTGAACTGGATGTTGACGAACTTTGGGGTAGCTAACACCTTTGACTCCGTCAGGCGCCCCACGTCCCCACCGATAGCTTGACAAATCCCTTTTAGCTGGTCTATCGCCCGCTTGAGCTCGGCGGGGTCTTGGTTCATAAGCATGCTGATATCGAGAACCATGATGTTTCCGGTTCGAAGTTCATCCGCGACCTCTTGGACATCGACAAGGCTGCGAAGCTCCATGCTCTTGACGTAGATGGGCTCGAGTTCGCTGACGCCCCTCGGGCTGCTAACGGCCTTTTCCTCGATTTCCATTATCGGTACTTCCTCGACCGTTTCAGGCCTTACCTTGGATTTTCCCCCGAACAATCGTTTCAAGGATTTCAGGCAATCACCCTAACAAATGGTCGGTGGCTCTCAATCTATTTAACTCTTTGCTTGAAGCTGCCAGATTTCATCGCCTACATAGTGAAGGTTCTTGATCACCTTCCCTTTCGGACCTCGCATCTTAGCTCCGGGCACAAGAGCTTGTCCGACCGCGATGGGCTTGTTGTGCCGTTCATCCACGATTACCACGCCCTCCCCTAGCGTGATTTCCTCGTCGGCTGAAACCACACCCGGGGCCATGATGTCGGCTCCGTTGGTGACGTGAGGGATTGCCCCCATGTCAACGACTACACGCTTTAGTGGAATTCGATCAAGTGATTTCAGCGTCGGAAAAATTTCATCACTTAACCTGAACAGGAGTACTTTACCATCAACCAAGATGATTTCTCTGCCCTCGCCCAGCTCCATCACTTCAATCGCCCCTTCTAAAAGTTCGCCTGTGGTTTCACCAAACTTTTCGACGACTTTCTGTGTAAGTTGCTTAAGCAAGGCTTTTCTCACGTGATAACGGCGCTTTATAGGCATCAAGTAAAAGTGGTTCGATAAGGTTAAATATGCAGCTAGCGAGGAGTTGATGATTTTCATGGCGCAGAGACCTCTCGATGTGCTCAACCGCGCCCTGGGGTCATCGGTGTTGGTTGGACTCAAGGGCGGCCGGGAATTCAGAGGAAAGCTTAGCGGTTTCGACATGCACATCAACCTAGTGCTTGAGGAGACAGATGAACTCCAAGGCCACGAAGCAGTGAAGCGCTACGGGACGATGGTAATTCGGGGAGACAGCGTCATATTCATCTCGCCTGCTGAGTGAGGGAAATGGTCAAGGGCACCGCATCAATGGGCAAGCGCCACAAGGTCGTGCACATTCGTTGCCGACGGTGCGGTAGGCGAGCTTACCATGTCCAGAGGGGAGTTTGTGCTGCCTGTGGCTACGGACGCTCGCGCCGCATCAAACGGTACAATTGGAAGGTAAAGACGATTCAAGGGTTGCGACTCAGGTAGCCATTATTTGATAGCGTAGACATGAATGCTTTTTTGAATAAGCAACTTAGCGACGCAAGTTAACTTAGGCTTTTCGTTCTGTGTCCTATTTAGGACACCTTGTCCTATTTGGGACAGCTTGCGTTTTGGAGTGAATTGTCCTATTTGAGACATCGTGTCCTATTTAGGACAATGCTCGCTTAAATTGACAGTACCTCCGGCAACTAAGTGAATAATGAAGTTTTTCTTGGGGTGCACGTCCAGCGTTAGACAATCACAAAATTTCTTAAGCTCGCATGACAACCCTTTCTCGGTGGGCCGGTGGATCAGCCTGGAAATGAAGGGGAAAAATTTCCTCGTCAACAGAATGATCGTCCGCTTGGCAAACTGCAAAGTTCATCCAAATTGCGGGAGGTCGCGGGTTCAAATCCCGCCCGGTCCACCACTTTTGGACTGTAGAGGATTTATACCAACTCAACTCAAATTCATTTTGGGGCCCGTGGTCTAGTGGTTATGACGTCGCCTTGACATGGCGAAGTTCCCGAGTTCGAATCTCGGCGGGCCCACCACCTTTTTTGCTTGTAGAACGAGTTGTTCCTGATGAAGCTCGTCCTCGCCTCTGCCGAAGACCCGGCCGCCAAAAATATCGCCATGCAGATGCTGAAGGATTACGACTTTAAGAAATCACCGAGCCTGACGAACGCATATGTGTATGGGAATGTTACACTAATGGTAATCTCTGGTGAGGTGACCCAAATCACCGAGCTACCTATAGATGCGGAAGAAGTCATCGTTGCCTCTCGACATGCAAGCGAGTCAGGTACCCCTACGCTTACCGTACATGTGCCTGGTGAGGTTGAGAAGATGAGACTCGCAGAAGCCTCCCCGTCAACGGTAAAAACCGCCCTCAGAACTCTCGTGGAGATGCGCGACAAGTTTGGGCTGATCTACGATGTCTCTCTCGAGGCCACCCACCACGGTCCAACGCGGATTGATGTCCCGGTGACGTTCGTGGAAATCGGTAGTTCATCCAAGCAGTGGCACGACAAAAAAGCCGGGGCAGCTGTTGCCCACGCGATCATGGTTGCAGCGACCTTACCGATGAAATGTCGCCATGCTATAGGACTCGGCGGACCTCACTATGCCCCCCACCACACCAATGTGGCCCTGTTCACCGACATTGGGGTGGGGCACGTTCTCCCAAAATACGTGAACATCGATGAAATGCTGATTGAGCGAGCGTTCGTTCGTACCCGAGGAGGCGTAGAACTGTTGGCACTTGACTGGAAGGGCATGAACAGTGAACAACGTCAGATTTCCCAGCGGGTCGCTGACAGGCTGGGCATTCAAGTGGTACGCACGCGGAAAATCCTCAGTGGGGCAAAGGTTTAAATTAACTCGGGAGAAATTGGCCAAGCAGATAGCAAGAGGGATTTAATTGCAGAAGACTGAATCTGCTGTGTTCTCTCCCGAGACGGGGTTTGAACTTACGAAGCCGGGAATTTCAACCGCTAGAGCTAAGGTGCCCAAGGCGGTTCCTACGGTTACTAACGAGGAGCTCGAACGGGCTTTGCAGGATGCACGAGCCCGAATTGCTGTCGTCGGCTGCGGCGGCGCGGGATGTAACACTCTCTCCCGCATGATGGGAGTTGGCATCGAAGGCGTCGACACGATAGCCCTCAACACCGATGCTCAAGACTTGCTCTACACGGCCGCCGACCGAAAAATCCTCATAGGGCGCGACGTGACGAGTGGCCTCGGAGCTGGCAATGACCCGAATAAGGGAGAGGCTGCCGCGAGAGAGGACGAAGCGATTGTGAAAGATCACATCTACGGTGCCGACATGGTCTTCGTGACCTGCGGCTTAGGCGGGGGTACTGGAACCGGTGCGGTACCCGTCGTGGGCGAGATTGCGAAAAAACTCGGGGCGTTAACTATAGGTGTCGTGACCCTGCCCTTCTCCGTCGAGGGGACACGCCGGAGGTTGAACGCCGAGCAGGGGCTCGTGCGCCTTCGGGAAGTCGTAGACACTGTGGTCGTGATCCCTAACGACAAGTTGCTCCAGCTTGCGCCAGACATTCCCATTGGGGCGGCATTTAAAGTAGCTGATCAACTCCTGATGGACGCGATCAAAGGAATAACGGAGATGATTACGAAGCCCGGGCTCATCAACCTCGACTTCGCTGATGTGCGCACGGTGCTACAGAACGGCGGAGTGGCGATGCTAGGTATAGGTGAATCCGACACCGACAACCGCGCCAAGGAGGCTGTCGAGGAAGCACTGAACAGCCCGCTTCTAGATGTCGACACCACCGGGGCAAGGGGAGTGCTCGTGAACGTGGTTGGGAGCCCAGACATGACGCTCGAGGAGGCAGAGCGAATCATTTCTCACATCTCCGAGACCCTAGACCCCGAAGCCCAAGTCATCTGGGGCGCGCAAATCTCCGAGGACATGAAAAACTCGGTGCGGGTCATGGTAGTGCTCTCTGGAGTCCACTCACCCTACGCGCTTGGTCCAGGTGAGCAGCCCCCACGAGAGGGCGAGCCCGTCGACCTCGGACTGGAGTCCTTGTAGATGCGGAAGTTCCTCTCTAACTGTAAGCGCGTGCTGCGGATAGCGCGGAAGCCAGATAGAAGCGAATACTTGCAAGTAGCGAAAATCACCGGGATAGGGATCATGCTCATTGGTTTCATAGGGTTCTTGATAATGCTCGTCGGAGTTTTTTTTGGTGCGACACCAGCCACGTAAGGTGATTAAATGGAGGAAATCCAGAAACCAGCCGTATTCGCAGTCCGCTCAACCATAGGTCAGGAGAAGAACACATCGGATATGATTGTGACGCGTGCGAAAAATTTCAACTTACCAATTAAGGCCGTGCTCTCGCCTCCAGGAATAAGGGGCTATGTGTTTGTCGAGGCCACCGGCAAATCTGCTGTAGATCAGGTGCGGGTCGGAATCAAGCACGCGAAGGGCGTCATTCCAGGGGAAATCCCTATGGGCGAGGGGCGCGAATAATCCGGATTGACGAGGGGAGGGAGGAGATAACAGTCGAGCTCTTCGAGGCAACCGTTCCAATTCCTGTCACAGTTCGAGGTGATTTTGTGAAAGTAATCCAGAAGAAGGAGAAAGGGGAGGAGGCTAAATGAAGGCAAGCGATGTAAAGCCTGGAATGCGAAGCATAGACCAGCCGGGCTGGACGAGAGGGCAAGGTGACCACCGCGATCGGGGAGGACGACTCTGGGCGAATCAAAATCTCGCTCTGGGACAAAGATATCGATCGTGTCAAGGTCGGCTGTACGGTTCGGATTCGCAACGGATATGCGAGGCTCTTCCGCGATGAAGTCCATGTTAGCTCGGGCATGTACGGAAAACTTGAAGTCGCCGAATAGTCAGCTGCACCACAGCTTTTTTTACCGCGTGGAGCCTACTTTTGAGGGAATCATGCATATCGTTCAGGTGAGGCGATTGCGATGAAATCGAGAGTCAAGGTGTTAGTCGAAGGCGGGAAAGTCAGTCCCGGTCCACCGCTAGGTCCAGCCCTAGGTCCGCTCGGCATCAACATCGGGCAGGTGGTAGCGAAGATAAATGAGAAGACGTCAACTTTCGAGGGTATGAAGGTCCCCGTGAGCGTAATCGTAGACAAGAAGACAAAACAATTTGAGATTGAAGTCGGCTCACCACCTATCGCCGCACTGATTAAAAAGAAATTGGGTCTAGAGAAGGGGGCCAAAACTTCTGGCACGGAAGTCGTCGGAAATCTCGCCCTCACTCAAGCGGTCGAAATCGCGAAGCTGAAACTTGAGGGCACGCTGGCAAAGGGGCTGAAGGCTGCAGTCAAGGAGGTTCTCGGGACGTGTGTGAGCGCTGGTGTGACAGTTGAAGGCAAGGATGCTCGTGAGGTACAACGCGAGCTGGACGAAGGAAAACACGACGAGGTGCTGAAATAATGCCAGTTTCAAGTGAAAACTTGCTCAAGGCAATCAAGCTGATGCGGGAAAACAGCAGTCAGCGAAAATTTGTGCAGGGTATCGACCTATCGATTAATTTGAGGGACATCGATCCTAAGAAGCCAGAGGGGCGCATCGACCTAGACGTTGCCCTTCCCCACGAAGTCGGCAAGCCGTACAAGGTCGGCGTCTTCGGGGAGGGGGAGTCTGTGCGTAAGGCACGTGATGCTGGCGCAGACCTTGTGCTTGGACGCACGGACATCGAAACTCTCAAGCAGGATCGAAAGCAGGCAAAAAAGCTAGCCGATGAATTTCAATTTTTCCTAGCTCAAGCCGATTTTATGGTCATGATAGGAAAAGCCCTCGGACCTGTGTTGGGCCCGAGAGGGAAAATGCCTAAACCGATTCCACCCACGGTCGGTCCGAAGCCACTCATTGATCGCCTCAAGAAAACCCTGAAGGTGCGAACGAAGGACCAGCCGACCTTGCATGCTCACATCGGCGTTGAAAACATGAGCGATGAGGAGCTCGCGGCGAATGCGCGGGCGGTGCTTGATGCAGTCGAACACAAGTTGGAGGGCCTCAGCAAAGTGCGCTCGATCCACCTTAAGGCAACGATGGGGAAACCAGTTAGGGTTGAGGTGTAATGAATGGTGATGAAAGCTGAAAAGGTTGCGCCTTGGAAGCAGGAAGTCGTCGGCGAGCTCATCGAGAAGCTAGAGCGCTACCCGGTGGTTGGGATACTCGACATCTCGGACCTCCCAGCCGCGCAGTTCCAGCAAATGCGCCAGAAGTTGAGGGAACAGGCCGAGATTATCGTCTCCAAAAACACTCTGTTGAAGCTCTCGCTCGATCGGGCGGCTGAGCGAAAAGATCCCAAGCTCCAAGAGCTCATCGATCACTTGCAAGGACCAACAGCGCTTATCCTTGCGCGCGTGGGCCCGTTCAAGCTTAGCAAGATTCTTCGCGAGAACAAGACCAGCGCCCCCGCGAAGCCCGGATCGAAGTCACCAAAGGATATTGTAATCCCTGCCGGAGAAACTGGTTTCGCCCCGGGGCCCGTAGTCGGGGAGCTCCAGCGCGTAGGGATTAAGGCGAGAATCCAAGCGGGAAAGATCGTCATCCTCGAGGATTGCCCGCTTTTGAAAGAGGGAGATTTAATATCTAAGGAGGTCGCCGATGCGCTTGCAAAGTTCGGCATCCACCCGCTTGAGCTTGGGCTGAAGCTCCGGGCCGTCTACGAGGCCGGCATGATATTCTCGGGTGAGGTGCTCGAGTTCGACGAGACAAAAGCCATCGGACAACTCCAGCTCGCTTGCGTCAGCGCGGTGAACCTTGCGATAAACTCGGACTACCCAACCAGCATTACAATTGGCCTAATGATCACGAAAGCGGGCGCCGCTGCGCGCAACTTAGCGCTGAATGTGTGCTTGCCCATCTCGGAAGTCATGCCGACGCTGTTGACTAGAGCTTATGCTGAAATGATTGGTCTAGCGGCATCCGTTCACTCTAAAGATGAAAAAGCGCTCGACGAGGAGCTTAGGCGCATGTTTACAACCGCTCCAGCGCCCGAGGCAAAGCCCGAGGAGAAGCCCAAATCTGCGGATAAAAAAGGCTAACTTAACCACTGTATGAGCGAGTTCTTTTCAACCCTTTAAGATTTATATTGGAGTATTCACAAGAACGAAAGGGATTAACATGGAATATGTGCATGCAGCTCTCTTGCTGCACTCGACTGGCAAGAAGGTAGATGAGGCCGGCCTAGTGAACATCCTCAAAGCAGCGGGAGCGCAGGTGGACGAGGCTAGAGTGAAGGCCCTGGTCGCGGCGCTTGAAGGAGTGAATATCGAAGAGGCGATTAAGAGCGCGGCAGTTCCTGCGGCAGCTGCACCTGCGGCGGCTCCAGCAAAGACCGAGGAAAAGAAGGAAGAGAAGAAAGTCGAAGAGGAGAAGAAAGAAGAGGAAGCTTTGGCCGGACTTGGCGCGCTGTTTGGTTAATTTTCATACTAACTCCTTAACGAAATCTTCAAATAATTCAGTCATCGATAGCGTAGCTTTCAGAACCTTCATTTTTGAAAGAATAAGTTTCTGATATGAATCAAAATTTATAACACATCTAAGAGGAAAATTGATTGGCATGGGGATGAGGAACGAGATCAAGCTGTTGGCACTGCTCGTTGGAATAGCAGTTGTAGCAGCTAGTGTTGTATGGATGCTTCCAGTCCAAGAACAGCCAACTCCTTTAGAAAATATCTTCGCAGAACAAGGGCCAAAAGCCGCGTTGGCATCGTTCTATGAGCCTGAAAACGTTTTTATAGAACCTAGCGTCCCGCCGTATACTTTACCTTTGAAGTCATGGAGCGTGGTTAATTTTGATAAAGTAACCTCAAAGTTCGGACTAACCGAACAACAAATCGAAATGATGAAGAAAAACGGTTTCGTCGTCGCGCCCCAAGGACCCTATGGAAGTTGGATGCTCATGCATTATAATGATGTAGTTGAGGCATACAAGGATCTCAAGGAAGAGGACATCCCAATCTTCGTCACGAGCGATACGCTGCTTCATTTGTATCACATACAGTTCAACGAGATTTTGACGGATATCGAGAACGAGGAATTCTTTGATAAGGTAAAAAAGATGAGTGAAGCAATGCTAAATGAGTCTCTTAATCAATATGATTCTTTAACCGGAGATCTGAAAGAAGCCGTAAGGAGAAATGTAGCGTATTTTGCTGTTGGACTAAAACTTCTAGCTCCGGATACTATTGTTCCTGAGTTTGTTGAAGACGAGGTTACCACCGAGTTGCAGCTCATCGAGCAACATTCGGGTTTTGTTCCTAGCCCAATATTCGGGTACAAGGAAGATTATTCTCAATACGTCCCGAGAGGTCATTACACACGAAGCGAGAGGCTGGAGAAATACTTCAAGGCCATGATGTGGTACGGGCGCATGGCCTTTTTGCTTAGAGGAGATCCTTATACGATATCTGAGGAAACCGCTAGGATTCAGACCCTTGGGGCTTCGCTGATATCGAACTCGATGGATAAAGTGAAGACCGATAACGCGAGTGTCGGTGATTTTTGGAACAGGGTCTACGCCGTTACCTCGTTTTTCGTGGGACTTGCGGATGATCTAACACCATACGAGTACAAAGAAGCCATATTAGAAGTGTTTGGCGAAAATTTTGATGTAACTGAGTTGGAGAAAGATAACCAGTTGTTAAATCTTAAGGTGGCTCTAGCGAAGATGCCATCACCTAGGATATACGGCGGGACGGGAAACATACCAGTGGAACCCACTCTAGAGTGGGGATCAGAGGCACTAGAAAACCTATTGGAAAAGACAAAGGGAATGAGGTTTATGGGCCAGCGCTACGTGCCTGATTCCTACATTTTTCAGAACCTTGTGTACCCGGCTGTTGGGAGGTTCACCGGAAGCGGCGAGCCGTTTACCATGGGAATGATAATCGGCTTCGGCCCCGGGAGGGCGTTTCCGCGCGGCTTGGATGTGATGGCCGTTTTGGGCTCGGACAGAGCTTGGGAAATACTGCAAGCAGAGGGAGATACAGCTTTTGAGAACTACAGTGAGCAACTAGGCAAGCTTCGAGGGGAGTTTGCTGCTTTCGATGAGAATAACTGGAATAGAAATATGTATTGGTCTTGGCTGTACGCGCTGAAAGCCTTGCTGATAGAGCCTGGCGAAGGCTATCCGACATTCATGCAAACCCATGCGTGGCAGGATAAGGAGTTAAACACGGCTCTAGCCTCGTGGGCTGAGTTGAGGCATGACACAATACTGTACGCAAAGCAGTCTTACACCCCTTGGATGGGAATTCCAGAGCCGAAACCAGTGGTTGGCTATGTTGAGCCAGTGCCAGAATTTTATGCTAGGATTCTCGCACTGACGAAAATGACCAGCAGAGGACTTACCGAAATGAATGTTTTAGACCAGGGATCGAAGGATAGATTGCAACACCTAGAAAACCTTTTGGATAGGTTGCTGACCATCTCAAAGAAAGAACTGAAGAATGAAGAGCTGACCGAGGAGGACTACAAGTTCATACGCGAGTTTGGTGAAAAGCTTGAGCCTGTAGTGGCTGGTATGGAAGATCTGGCAAAAGAAACGAGGATGATCGCCGATGTTCACACAGACACCAATTCAAGACGGGTCTTGGAGGAAGGAACCGGCTATCTAGATTGGATCTTGGTCGCATACAAAGTCCCAGATGGACGAATTATCATGGGGGCTGGGCCTGTACTCTCCCACTATGAATTCAAGCAGCCCATGAGTGATAGGTTGACTGATGAAGGATGGATGGAGCTGCTCGAGTCGAATCCTCCGACTA
>Ga0111210_149_pt1 | contig 27263 bp, 35 predicted proteins | sample DeeMarSWOR152_54_FD_80399 | JGI IMG/M metagenome (GOLD analysis project Ga0111210, IMG submission 80399) | Hadesarchaea archaeon DG-33 | reverse complement strand
CGCTCACAGCGTCGAGCATCTTCACCACTATCGTCGGGGTGTTGTCGTTAATCGCCATGTCCGCCGCGTATCCCTTGCCTGCAATCGAGACTACCGCGACCGTCGGGGGCAATGAATCGAGAACGACCTCCTGAACGTTCTCCTCACTGGCGTTGCCCGCAAGGTCTACTAGACTCACACCGACCTCGTTGGTTCCCTCGACCAGGGTTATTGCGACACTGTACCCGTTGTCGGTCCTAGGTGTTACAGAAATCACGTCAGAGTTGACTCGGACCAAGACCTCCGCCTCGGTCGAAACTCCGTACACCAGTTGGTTCGGTTGGTTAACAAAGTTATCTAGCAGGATTACCTCCCCGTCGTTGGTTGGAACAGCCACGGCTATAGGAGCATTCGGCGCTATTGTGTCGACCGTGAAGGTCGCGACTGAGGCATTCTCTCCCCCTACGTTGCCGGCCAGATCCTTCGAATTTTCAATAGCTACTGTAGCAGCGCCATCCCAGTTCTCGATCACCGAATACGTACCGGTCCAAGTGATTCCGTCGGTCGATGTCATTGTGACGGTGAACACGTTCTCGTCAACTGCACCGCTCTGTGTCACGGCACCGCTCTGTGTCACGGTCACTTTGCCCAGCTCGCTCAACTTCTCGCTTGCTGTCACGGTAATGGTAACCGTGGCGAGGCCCACTAGAGAAGGCGAGACGGCGGCCGTTACAGTTGGTGCCATACCGTCGGAAGTTATGCTAATGATTACGTTCGCTTCATAGCCGTTGATGTCCGTTGTCTTTACGGTGATGTTATAGGTGCCATTAGTTGGCGCAGTCGCGGCGAATGGGAACTCTACAGTTTCACCAACTGCTATGTTGTCTGCAGTTCCGTTCCACGCATTGTCAGAAAACGACCAACCCGCAGGTACACTTTGAGGTACAGTTCCTGTCGGGAGAATCACTACCTTGCCCGCCAAGACGGTGACATCCGTATTCTCAGCCACCGTCACAGGCGCGTTTGTCGCCGTTACCTTAGTACCAGCCGGCAGGACTACGTTCTCAGTGTATGTAACGTTATTTCCTATGTCTACCTCAGTACCCGCGTCCAATGAAACTATGCCACCCGCGAGACTTGTAGTTGTGTATTTTATACGTGTCTCAGCTAGCAATCTTACATCAGCCACAACCGTACTCTTATTATCCGTTCCAAGAGTTACTTTATTATCCGCAACCAGTGTTATGCTTCCCGATACGTTTGTGTCCACATCGTCTGGCACCTCAACCAAGGTATCCTCAGGGAACCTCGCTGTGGTGGGGGTTACAAGTGCCGCAGATGTATCCGCAAGCAGTCTTAGATCATTCTCCGCCAGCGTTACCGCCTGACTCTCAACCGTTACCTCGTTGTTTACCGCCAGAACTGGGGTTCTGTTATCTACCAGTTCCGCCGTTGCTCCATCAATCAGCTCGGCAAACAGGCTGCCGCTGAGTTGTATTCTCGTACCCACTGGTAGCGTCACATCTGTATTCTCAACCACTGTAACAATATTGTCGTTTTCCATTACCACCTGTGTGCCCGCTGATAACGTCACATCGACGTTTTCCACTATGTTGTCCTTTGGAAGTTTCACAATTGGTTCAATGACATTTTCAATCAGATCCCCGCCGTTGTTCTTCACCGACAGCGTGAAAACATAGGAATTTCCTGCCTTCACGAAATCGGGACTGACGCTCATCGTAGGCGTGGCATGCGTTGCGCTAACGCTAGTTGTCGATATCGAAAGTGCCATTGAAGTTATCATTAAGGCTGCGATTACTAATGCTAGTTTCTCTCTCACTTAATTCATCTCCTCTTTTGTACGAGCTGAACTCTTTAAGGTCTTTATTAATCGCTTGCGAACCTAAAGTCCTCTAATTTAAGCGTTGTGAACCAAAAATCCTCAATTCTACAGAAAAAAGCTTTTATAGCCCCGATTACTACGTTGAACGTTAATACCACCATCGACGATTGACGTGAAAAGCCCCTATTGCTTTCTTCGCCTTTTTGCGCCTTAATCCGAGGCGTCATCTTTGTCCCTTTAGGCGTGGCGAGCCCTCTTAGAGAGCGCCCGATCCACGCCAACCGCCACAATGCCCGCCGCGCCAACCGCTACGACCAACGCCACGTGCTCAATCGGCTGAACCGGCGGCGCTCGATCTGGGGTATAGGAAATACTGTAGCTCCGCAAGGTTGGGGTGGCCGCGCCCAAGCTCCTCAGAGTCGCCCGAACCTGCAGAAACGACCGGTCGCGAGTCGGACTTTGAATCTCGTTCGAGTCAAGTTCGGCCCACTCCGACCAAGTCGAGCCATCTGCCGAGCTTCGGGTGGCGAACGATATCGAGGTGTTCTCCGGTAGCGTCGCCTCCCAGCTCAGCGTGCCCCAATTCTCAACGTGACCGAGCTCGAGGGGCTGGCTCGTGAAGGTGCCAGTTCTCCAAATTTTCGTGACGTAGGCGATGCGCATCTCGTGCAGTATGGGTGTTACATCTTCGTCGGTGGTTGAGAGCTCCACGCGGTACCGGAGGTAGCGGTTCTCCCACGGCAGTAAGTCCCCGCTTTGATTCTCCACCCAATCCGACCACTTTACGTTGTCTGAACTCGACCGTGTCCAAACCCGCAGCGCCGCCCCGCTACTTGCACCGAACTCAAAACTCATTCGCTGCCAAGTGGAGATCACGCCGGCATCGAAAACACTAGAGGTAAAATAGCCACTTCTCCTATACTTCGGCGGCGTGTATGCCCAGAATCCAGTCGAGTTGGCGTGCCAGTAATACACGTTCTCGCCCGCGTAACCTAGCCTCGTGCCGTTGTTCCTCGACGGCCCAAGCGGAACCCCCGCCAGCACTTCCCACGAGTCCGAGCTGATGCTGTAACGCCAGAAATTGTCCGCCTCATCATCTCCGTTGCCATCTCCGCCCTTCAAAACGTAGAAATAATCGCCACCATTCCAGACCATCGAGCCACCATCATCGACACCATCGCTCTCCGCTGTGTCTGGGTTCTCGTTGTAGGGCAACATCGCCAGATTTTCCCACCTATTCTCCAAAATTACAAAACGTGCGAAATAGCGCTCCTTGTTTGGAGGTAGGTTCTCGGCATAGGCGCCCGGGAGGAAATAGATGTAATCCCCTCCGGTCCACGCCAAGCTCGAGCCATCGTCGGCACCGTAGGGCGGCAAAACCTCGTTATTACAATACAGCTTCTCTATCTCGGTTATCGGCTTTGCGTCCCAGTGCCCGCTGTGAACGCTGTAGCGATAAAATTTTGCCCCACAACCGCGCCCGCGATTTTTGCTCGTGGTGCCAATCCATGCATAGATGTAGTTCTCCCCGTCCGCCCTTGCCCAAACTAAAGAGTCCCCCGGGCCTTGGTGCCATGGTGTGTTCTCGAGACGCTCCCAGCTGGATGGATTGCCGACCGAAAAGCGCCAGAAACCGTAACGGGGCTCGTGCTTGGTGGGATTGGATGGGTTAGATGTATCATCGTAGCTGCCCCCCGCAAACACATAAATGTAGTCGCCATTGTCCCAAGCCATCGAGCAACCATTTTTAAAGTAGTGCTTCTTCTCCTGCCATTCGATCGTTGGGTCGCTCCAATTCTCCCCGCTCCCGGTTGCGGTGTTGTATCGCCCTACCCCAACCTTGACGCCGGACCAGTAGCCCCTGAGGATGAAAATGTAGTCTCCAGCACCAGCCGTAGCTACACAATATGTACTGCTGTAGGGTGCATTTTCTAAGGTTGACCATCCTTCGCCAGTGCTCTCAAGTTTTACATAATCCAAATCAACAGCTGTTATGTTCTCGTAATTCTCCCACTGTTCAAAATCAGCTTTTGTGGTCTGTGTCCAGTTTTCGGGAGTAATCTTTAATCTTACATCACCAGCAACAACCTCGACACCATCCAGCCCCCCGGGCGAGCTGAAGCTATCGTCGGTAAAAACGTCCGGACTGGCCCTGACCGGAACTATCGCCAAGAGCAGCACCGCTAGCATGAGCGCGAGCGAAGCAAACCCCCTCATAAGCTCCCCATGCCACGATTTGTAAATCCGCTGGGAAACGCCAACGGGTTGCCTGACGTGTGCAACGAGAGCGCTCGAATAAGGTCAAGCCAATTTAACCAAATCACGACAAGCGTGTGCACGAGCAGCAAAGTGTTCAATTTGCCCGCCGAGGCTTTGGGTGGAGGTTATTTAAAAGAGTGAAATTTTGGATAAAGCACTAAACTCATTCCAACCCATCAAATTTTATTTAATTAATGAAAACACAGAAAATAAAGGATATATAGATGTAAAAAGTAAAAGAGTTGGAACAACTATTAAAACGGAATACTATGAAAATGAAAAAAATTATTGGGCCCAGTGTTATGGGGCAACGAAGCGATACCAATGGCTAAAGGAAGTTTGTTCGTTGCGTTCATCTGCCTGTGGCTAGCATGGATTGCCCTAACGGGTTCACTCAATCCCCAGGAGCTCGGAGTGGGGGCAATCGTCGCTGCCTTCGTGGCCGTGATTTCCTACAAGCTCCTCTTTCACGGTGGGATGCGGGAGAAATTTGAACCGAAGCGATGGGGCTACGCCCTCGCCTATGTGCCCGCATACATCTGGGCCGAGCTGAAGGCGCATGCAAGCGTCATCTATCGCATCTTACACCCAAGAATGCCCATTAAACCCGGCATCGTGCGAGTACCGACCAAACTCCGGAGCGACTTTGGCATCACCGGCTTGGCCAACGCGATCACGATGACCCCAGGCACGCTCAGCGTAGAGGTCAATGAAGAGGAACCCTCCCTATACGTGCACTGGATCAATGTCGAAGCGGTAGAACCCGAGCAAACCAGCAGGCAAATAGCTTGGCCCTTCGAGCGTTTCCTCAGGAGGATATTCAGATGATTCTCGAGGTGCTCATCATCATCTTCTGTGCATGCCTCATCTGCGCGCTCCGAGCCGCGCTGGGTCCCACGGCCCCCGATCGGGTCGTCGCCATCGATGCCTTGGTAGTGCTGATGATAAGTGCCCTTGTGCTGCTGGGCGTCTATTATCGTGCCCCCATCTACCTCGATGTAGCCTTGGTCTACGCTTTCCTCGCTTTCTTGGGCACGCTCGCTATCGCAAAATATCTCGAAGGAAGGGGGATCGAAACTTGATTGAAATAATCGCTTATATCCTGCTGGGCATCGGTGCTTTCTGTGCTATCGTTGGGTCAATTGGCATCGTGCGCTTCCCGGATGTTTACAACCGAATCCACGCCAACACCGTGGTCGTGGTCGGTGGGGCAATCGTGATGCTGCTCGGCGCGAGTGTGCTTGAGGGGCTGAGCTCCTACACCTTAAAAATACTCATCATCGCCTTCTTCATCTTCCTTACTAACCCCGTAAGCGCCCACGCAATCGCTCGAGCCGCCCATAAGTCCGGCGTCAAGCTCTGGCGTCGCAGCGTGGTCGACAAGCTCGAGGAGGAAAAACCATGAGCGAAGTTTACAGGGGTGTGAAGTTTACAGGGGTGTGAAGTTGAGTCTCGATTTACTGATTCAAAACGCCATGCTCGTGTTCCTGTTCGTGCTCTGCCTAATCGCGATCGAACTCAAAGACCTGCTCTACTCGGTAATCGTGCTGGCCGGAGCAAGCATCACACTTGCGGTTGTCTTCTTTATGCTTCAGGCCCCGGACATTGCAATCACCCAAGCGGCTGTAGGGGCGGGGGTGACGACCGTGCTCTTCGTGATAGCGATAAGTCGCACAAGGAGGAAAGAATAGATGCAACGGGCACTCGCGCTCGGGATGGTCGTGGCGATCGGCGTGCTGCTCGTTTTCACCGTCAGCACTAACCTACTGCCGTTCGGCTCCTTCCCCAGTCGCCAGATCGGGGAAAACTTCGACAATAGCATCGGCCAGCAGATTTTAGAGAACGCCCCTCAGCAGACGGGTGCGGCAAACGTGGTGACGAGCGTCGTGTGGGGCTACCGAGGCTACGACACGTTGGGGGAGGCGACGGTGCTCTTCACAGCCGTCGTGGGTGTAGTGATGATTTTCAGGGCATTTGGGAGGCGAGAGTAATGGCGGGAATGACGGTAATCGTTCGAACAATCGCGAGGCTCCTCTTCCCGTTCACCTTCCTCTTCGGGGCCTACATCGTGCTTCACGGCCACCTGACTCCCGGAGGGGGCTTCCCGGGAGGAGTGATAATCGCCGCCTCGGTGGTGATGCTACTCCTAGCCTATGGCATTGAACGGGCACAGAAAAGGATGGGCCTCCTGCAAGCCGAGGTGCTTGAAAGCATCGGGGGGGTAGCGATAGTAGTCCTAGGGTTGTTTGGCCTCCTACTCGGTGCCTTCTTCCTCCAAAACGTGTTCCCGCTCGGAGATCTCGGGCAGCTATTTAGTGCTGGCAACCTGCCCCTGCTCTACCTAGGCGTCGGGATAAAAGTCACGGCGGGCATCATCCTGATTTTCTACGCGATGTTGTTCGCTTTCAGGGAGGAGAAAGAATGAGTAACAGCTTGGAGTTTACGGGGGTGTAAAGTTGGACCTAAACTACATCTTTGCGATGCTCCTAGTCGCTCTCGGGATATACTGCCTGCTACTCAAGCGCAACTTGATCAAAATAATCATCGGCCTCGCCGTGTTGACCGATGGTATCCACCTCTTCCTGATAAGTATTGGATATCGCTTAGGAGGCACGGCTCCAATCGTTAGCGGGGAGATGTTCTCGGACCTCCCTGGATTTGCCGCCCACGCCGTCGACCCTGTCCCTCAAGCACTCGTGCTGACCTCAATCGTCATCAACATCTGCATCCTCGCGCTGGCTCTCTCGCTAGCCATCTACGCCTACCGCCACTACGGCACGCTTGACCCATCGAAAATCAGGAGGTTGAAGGAGTGATCCCTCACGCTCCAATTTTAGCCATATTGCTCCCGCTGTTCGCGGCGTTCCTGATGCCAGTGGTTGGAATTTTAGCCCGTCGGCGAGGCATCAAGCGCGCTCGGGAGTGGTTTGCGATCGCTGCGGTGCTTGCGGAGCTCGTAATCGTGGCGAGCATGTTGCCAGCGGTGGTGGGCGGCCAAGTGCTCGTCTACCAGCTAGGGGGGTGGCAACCTCCTTGGGGAATCAACCTCGCCATCGACGGGCTGAACCTGCTGGTCGCGCTCATCGTTGTTGGCATCAGCGCACTCGTCGCGATTTACTCCTTTGTTTACATGGAGCGCGACACAGGACTAGACCAGTATTACACCCTTTTCTTGCTCATCCTGGCTGGTATGATGGGCGTCACGCTCACGGGAGACATCTTCAACCTCTACGTGTTCTTCGAAATCATGTGCATCTCCTCCTATGCCCTCGTGGCGTTCAGGCGAAATTGGCAATCGATCGAGGCAAGCATCAAGTACATGATCGTCAGCTCCCTAGGCACCTCTTTCATCCTGCTTAGCGTGGCGTTGCTCTTCGGGCAAGTGGGTAGCCTCAACATAGGTGACCTGATGCAAAAGTTTGGAGGGGTAGTCCCATCAACCCTGATTGTGCCGCTAGGCCTCTTCATGACTGGCTTCGGCATTAAGATCGCGATGGTTCCCCTACACATGTGGCAGCCAGATGCATACCAAGCAGCCCCATCGGCCGTCGCAGCTCTTTTCTCGGGGGCCACGACTACCGTTGGGATTTACGCGATGGTGCGAGTGGTCTACATGCTTTTCGGGATTCTTGGAGTGGGGATGATACTCGCGGGCCTCGGACTCGTCTCGATGGTGCTTGGCGCTTTCATGGCTCTTGTCCAACGAGACTTGAAGCGTTTGCTCGCATACTCGGGTATCTGCCAGCTCGGCTACATCCTGCTCGGCATAGGTTTGGGCACGACGCTGGGGATCCAAGGTGGGCTCTTCCACCTATTCAACAACGCCATCTACAAGACGATGCTCTTCATGATTGCTGGGACGATCATCTACCAGGTGGGAACCTCTAACATGGACAAGCTTGGGGGGCTCTGGAACAACATGCCCGTGACCGCGATGGCCTTCATGATAGGTGCGCTTGCAATCTCGGGGGTGCCGCCTATGAACGGCTTTGCAAGTAAGTGGACGATCTACGTGGCAGGCATCGAAGAGGGGCAATATGTGTTTACCATCATCGCCCTCGTTGTAAGCGCTCTGACGCTCGCTTACTTCTTGAAAGCATTCAACTCGATCTTCTTAGGCCAGCGGCCAAAGCACTTAAAAAATGTAAAGGAAACCCCCATCTCGATGCTCATTCCAATCTTGCTGCTTGCGGCGCTCTGCTTGGTATTCGGCGTGCTTCCACATCTAGGGATAGAATTGGTGCGCCCCGCGCAGGAAGCCGTGATGAACTCTGGTGGTTACATAAGCGCGGTGTTGGGTGGTGTCTAATGGAATTTGAACTCACACTTTTGAATCACGAAGATTGGGTGAGGAGATGAATAAAATCTTCGGGCATCTTTATAAAGAAGTGATAAAGCCAGGACTTTGCACTGGCTGCGGGGCATGTATCGCGTCATGCCAATTTAATGCTTTGAATCTCGCTAGCTGCGAACCTAAGCTCGTTGGAAAATGCGAAGACTGTAACCTCTGTTATTACGAATGTCCCCAAACAGGTGACTCTGCTAAGCTTGTGGAGTATGTATCTGGCCAGGCATCTCCCGACCCAGACATCGGGGTATATGGAAAAGCCTTCTCCGTAAAAACGAAGGACCCAAAAATTCGGAAGAAATGCCAAGATGGGGGCGCTGTGACTTCGATGCTTACTTGGCTCTTAAAAAAGGATTTTATAGATGGGGCAGTGGTGACGGGATTTGAAGGTGAATCTTGGAAGCCGAAGCCGAAAGTGGCGCTGACCCCAGACGAGATAACCCAGTGTGCAGGGACAAAATATACTCCAAGTCCAATCCTCTTAGGGCTGAGGGACGCCGTAGATCTGTACTTGAAGAAGAGAGTAGCAATCGTGGGTACTCCCTGTCAGATCAATGCCGTACGAAGGATGCAGTTCGGTGATAGAGCTTTTCATCATCTAGCGGATTCCGTGAAGTTGGTAATCGGGTTGTTCTGCATGGAATCATTCTATTATGAAAAGCTCAAAAATTTCGTGAAGAGGAAACTAAAAATCCCTATAGAGAACGTCTCTAAATTTGACATCAAAAAGGGGAATTTTGTCGTTTATTCCAAACAAGGGTCGAAGCGGGAAGTTGATGTAAAAGCCCTAAAGAATTGCGTTAATACGTCCTGTTCGGTTTGTTTGGATTTCGCCTGTGAGCTAGCAGACATATCCGTCGGTGCTGTAGGATCTCCCCTGGGTCGCTCCACGGTATTAGTGCGCACCAAGGTCGGAGCGGAGGCTTTTAAAGTAGCCAGAAATAATCCAAAGCTCGGTGTAAAATCGCTCAACTCAGTTAAGCCCGGTATTGGACTCGTTAAACGGCTCTCAAGAAGAAAGAAAAATTCAGCTAAAAAATTGTTGAAGCGCTGGGGCAAATATGGGAAGCCAATACCGCATTGGATGAAAGAGAAAAGTGAAAGTTAGGTGATAAATCAAAATTTAAAAATAATCATGAAAAATCTAAGTCAAAAGGAGTGGTAAAGCATGAGGTCGAACATGAACAAGCTGGGGGGTAGCTAATGGAATTCGGGCCTGGGTTCTGGGGTCCCATAATTGCAACCGCCGCGCTTCTGCTCATCGTCGCGGTAACATGGCTCATTCTAATCGGTGGACGAAGAATCACTAAGGCAAAACCCAGCGATCAAAAGGTCCAGACCTATGCCTGTGGTGAGTTGCTTGAGGCTGAAGAGGTCCATGCGGACAGCGAGCTGTTCTTCTCGCCCATCCGCCGCGTCTTCGGACCATTTTACCGCTATGTGCGCCCTGGGCACACAGGCATCTTGAGCACCTACCTCTTCTGGGTGGTGGTCGGCCTAATCATCATCCTTGCAGCAATCGCGGTGGTGTTGTGGTGAGCTCATGGGACTAATTCGATTATTTAGGAAAAAATCCCCTTGGCTACTGCACTTCGACACTGGCAGCTGCAACGGTTGCAGTATCGAGGTCGTTGCTGCGCTTACGCCGCGCTACGATATCGAGCGCTTCGGGATGCTGGCAAAGGGCACGCCAAGACATGCCGATATCTTGGTCGTGACAGGACCGATCACGAAGCAGTGTTTACCGAGGCTCATCAGAATTTACGAGCAGATGCCCGAGCCAAAGGCTGTCGTTGCGATTGGCTCCTGCCCTGCATCTGGCAGCGTGTTCCACGACTGCTACAACGTAGTGTGGCCCCTCGACAAGCATATACCCGTCATCGCCTACGTGCCGGGCTGTCCACCCAAACCTGAGGCGATTATCGATGGACTCGTCAAAGCCTTAGCGAGGTTGAAATGATGAAAGCAAACGAAGTTGCAGAAGTCATCAAGGAGTACGTCGATGAGATAAAAATCGAGAATGTGCGACGTGTGTTTGCCACGACAGATGAGGAGCGCTGCAGGGCCGCCATGCTCGCCTTAAAACAACGAGATGTGCAACACCTGTCGACAATTTCGGGTGTCGACCGCGGCGATGCGATCACCGTGGTTTATCACCTCGATTGTAGACCGGCCTTGCTTAGCCTCAAGCTCAACCTACCGAAAAGCACGCCAAAAGTGCAAACTATCACCGACATTTTTCCTGGAGCAATCCTTTACGAACGTGACCTCATGGAAATGCTAGGCGTTAAAGTAGAAGGGCATCCCGACCCACGCAGACTATTCCTAGCCGATGATTGGCCTGCAGGGGTGTACCCGCTACGCAAGGAGGCTAAGAAATGACGTTTGTCGTGCCAATAGGTCCTCAGCATCCGGCGCTAAAAGAGCCTGAGTACTTCAGGTTCGAGGTCAAGGGCGAGGAGATCGTTGACTTCGATGTCCGCTTGGGCTACGTGCACCGCGGCATCGAGCGCGCGCTGCAGGAGCGAAGCTACCTGCACAATATCTACCTCTCCGAGCGAATCTGTGGTATATGCAACGTTGCTCACACGACGGCCTACTGTCAAACAATCGAACAACTTGCCGGCATCGAAGTTCCTGATCGGGCACGTTTCATTCGAACCATCCTATGCGAGCTCGAGCGCATCCATAGTCACATGCTTTGGGCTGGGATAGCTGCCCACGAGATAGGCTTTGATACTCTGTTCATGTTATTCTGGCGCGATCGTGAGCTCGTGCTTGACTTGAAAGAGATGATCTCTGGAAATCGTCAAACCTCAGCATCAAACACCTTGGGTGGGGTAAGGCGCGACGTGAAACCGGAATATGTTCCCAAGATACTAAGGACACTTGAGAAGCTCGAAAAGGCAACCGAACAATATATCAACATTTGCACTTCAGATCGCACGATTTTGGCCCGTTGTGCGGGTATCGGCGTGCTGCCAAAAGATGATGCGAAAAAACTGTGCGCTGTGGGCCCAACCACCCGTGCTTCGGGTGTCGACATTGATATAAGGAGAGATGATCCTTATGATGCCTATGGCCAAATTTCGTTCGACGTGATAACTGAGCCGGATGGAGACGTTTTGGCCAAGGTCATCGTTAGGCTTCGCGAAATCTTGGAATCTATTCACATAACCCGCCAAGCGGTCAAGGCTCTGCCCAAAGGGCCATTGCGGGCGAAAATTACTCCAAAAATTGAACCCAACGAAGCTATTGGGCGCGTAGAGGCCCCAAGAGGAGAACTACTCTATTACGCAATCTCGAATGGCACAGATAAACCTGAGCGCGTGCGCGTTCGAACTCCAACTTACGCCAACATCCCATCGTTCAAACCTATGTTCGTGGGCGGGACGGTTGCAGAGATCCCAATCGTTCTGGCAAGCATAGATCCTTGCTTTGCTTGCACCGATCGCGTCGCCCTAGTGGACTCACACACCGGTAAAACGCGTGTCCTGAGCTTTAAAGAACTCAGGAGGTGGAAGGGATGATGGAGGTAGTCAATTTTATCTTGGGCTCCCTCGTCTTTCCAGGGCTCCTCTTTGCTTCTCTCATTGGACTACTCTACATTGGAATCGATCGAAAGGTAACTGCACACATGCAGCACCGCATAGGGCCCCCGATATGGCAGGAGTTCCTTGATGTGGGCAAGCTGCTGAGCAAAGAGGATATTACCCCTGCTGCCGCACAGTCGCCCGTATTCACCGCCGCGCCGCTGGTTGCGCTGGGGGCGGTGGTCACGGTGATGCTTCTCTTGCCAATTAACTCGGCCCAGCCCGCGCTGACGCTGGTTGCGGATTTGATCGTCATTATCTACCTGCTCAACATCCCGGCAATCTGCATGATGCTGGGCGGTTACTCATCGGGAAGCCCATTCGGCGCGGCCGGGGCAGGGCGCTACGTCGTCCAGCTATTCAGCTATGAGTTCATATTCATCCTTGCGATCATCGCTGCGGTAGTTAGGGTTGGATCCCTCGGCCTGCCGACGATCGTGGGCTACCAGGCCCAGCAAGGGTGGCTCGTCCTCGACTGGCGCCTCCTGCCCGCGGTAATCGCTGCGCTTATAGCCGCTCAGGGAAAGCTCTTGCGCGTGCCCTTTGACATCCCTGAAGCTCACACCGAAATCGTGGCGGGACCTTTGACCGAGTACTCAGGGCCGAGGCTAGCGATTTGGCGCCTCGCCTATGACGTTGAAACAATCGTGGTCGCTGGTTTTCTTGCCGCCCTCTTCTTCGGTGGACCAACGGCTTATTTGATTGGCAATATTCAAATCCCGGGCGTCGTCGATTTCCTCATCAAAACCCTCGCGATCGTGCTGCTGACGACGACTCTCCGGAACATCATGGCCCGTCTGCGCATCGACCAAGCTCTTAAATTCTTCTGGACGTACGTTGCGCTTCTCGCTATAATCAGCCTAGTGCTCGTGCTGGTGGTGCCCTAGATGCCCCGAATACTCCCTCAGGTGCTCCGAAACCTCTTTCGCAGACCCGCCACGGTGAAGTACCCCTACGTGCGGGTCGAGCCCCCCGAGGGATACCGTGGGCGCCCATCCATTGATAAGGAGCGGTGCATTAGATGCTGGCTTTGCATCAGAACCTGTCCCGTCCGAGCGATAACCGTAAACAAGGAGACGAAAAAACCGAGTATATGGCTTGGACGGTGCGTCTTCTGCGGTGAGTGCGCTGAGGCCTGCCCGACGCGCGCGATCATCATGACGAGGGAATTTGAACTCGCGACCTATGATATACAACAAGCTAAGTCCGAATGATACACGTGTGTCATGCTCGAAACAAGCTAAAATGAGCTAAGTTCCCTCATCAAAGCTTCATTGACTTTCTCAATCGCGTCCTTTATCGGCTCACTCATCTCCGCGCCCATCTGCGCCCGTGCCGGTTGAATTCCCAGAAGCATTATTTTCGACCTCGTCTGTTCTCGAAGGTAACCCGCGAGTATGGAAAGCGGGAGGGTGTGGGTGGAGATGGACTGGCCGGTGATGACCTCGGGCTCCGCTAAAATCACTTCGCCAGGTTCAGCACCGAAATCGGTTGCGTCGATAAAAATCACGTGGGAGGGTTCGAATCGTCTGATATGCGAGGTGAAGTTCTCCGGCGCCACCCCGCCCTCGACCAAAAGTACCTTTGACGACTTGAGCTTATGCCTCAGCCCGCGCACGACCTCGATTCCAGCTGCATCGTCCCCCCGCATCCCACTTCCAACGCCGACAATCGCCACGCGGTCTGCACCCTTCAGGAAAGATGAAAGCTCAAGTGGCATGTCCTCACCTTAAAAAGCTGTCCAAAATTAGATCTTCACGCTTCGCCCCTAAGCGCCTGAGTACCCCAAGCGCCCAATCGACCCTGCCAACCTCACCAGGGGTGTGGGCATCTGTTCCCACGCTCAGCTTGACCCCCTCGCGCAAGCAGAGCCTCAAGAACTCCTCATCGGGTGTCCGATATTTTATGTTAATCTCCATCGCGACCTCATGTCCCGCCGCGAGCCTCACGAAATCCTCGAGGTCTTCCGGTAAAAGGTGGGGTGCTAAGTAGTGATGAAAATAAAACGGGTGGACAAAAACGTCAAACTTGTGGTGCTCGATCGCGTTCGTCGCCCTCATCAGGTAATCCCTAGCTATCTCGGTTGGGTTTCTTGCCCTGCCCAGCCTGTGGATGCTGACCAACAAGATGTCGAGCTTTCGGCTGGACTCGTCGTTGACATCGATCGTTCCCCACTCGTCCACCACATTCGCCTCAATCCCGGCCAGCACTTGGATTCCCGCGTCTTCGCGTGCTATCTCAATGTCCCGCAGCATGGAGGCTAGTTTCTCTCGAGGGATGCCCATGCTCAGCTCGAACCCGTGGTCGGTTAGGGCAATAGCCTCCAATCCCCGCGCCTCCGCTGCCTCAACCATCAACGCAACTGTGCTCGCGCCGTCCGAGTAGAGCGTGTGGGTGTGAAAATCGAACTTCGCCGGCATGAAAGTCACAATACATAAACTCCATAAGTATTGAAAAGGTTAATCTAATTAAGATGGCTGAAGGGGAAGTCGAATGTGCCTCGCGATTCCAGGTAAAGTGTTGAAAATTGAAGAGCAAATTGCGACTGTTGACTTCGGTGGTACGCGGCGGGAGGTTAAGCTGGACTTGCTCAGAAACGTACGCGATGGCGATTACGTACTCGTCCATGTTGGGTACGCCATCCAGATTCTCGACGAGGCAAAAGCAAAAGAAATACTCAGTGCGTGGGAAGAGGTCGCTGCGGGTGAAAGCGGTGCATGAAATAGAGCTCGCGACGCGTGTGTTAAACACCGTCCGTCAGATAGCGACCGAGCACGGTGCGCGGGTGTTGGAAGTGAACCTGCGGGTGGGCGAGATAAACGAGCCGAACTCCCTGCAGTTATGGTTAAATAAACTTGGGGGGGATGAATTCAACTCAACGAAATTTAACATCTCCCGAGTACCGATTACGATCAAATGCAGATGTGGATACGTGGGCAACGCTAGCTCCATCGATACCCACATTCCCGAACCCGAGCTAGGAATCCCCTGCCCAAAATGCGGCGGGCATGAACTGTCCCTCACTTCGGGTCAGGAACTTGAAATCGTTGATGTAAAATTGGAAAAGAAGGAGGTGCGAGAATGTCGGACGAAAAAATCTCGCTAGCCCACGGTGCTGGCGGCAAAGCGATGATGAAGCTCATCGTGGACGTCGCTCTCAAGGAGCTCTCACTGAAGCGCGCGGGAGAAATAGGACTTGATGAGCTTGACGACGGCGCGACGATATCGATTGGTGATAAAACCCTCGTGCTGACGACCGATTCCCACACCATCAAGCCGCTTTTCTTCCCGGGGGGCGACATCGGCAAGCTCGCGATCGCAGGCACCGTCAACGACCTCGCGGTGATGGGAGCCCGACCGCTCGCGATGGCCTGTGCCGTCGTACTCGAGGAGGGATTTTTGGTCGAAGATTTCCGAAAAATTTGTCGATCGATAGACGCCACCGCGAGAGAGGCGAAAGTCCCGCTGATAACCGGTGACACAAAGGTGATGGAGCGGGGCGCGCTCGACGGTGCGGTGCTTACAAGTACGGGAATTGGCGTGGCTGAAACTTTGGTGACCGACCACGGACTCAAACCAGGAGACAAAATCATTACAACGGGGACAATCGGGGACCACGGCATCACGATTATGGCCCACCGGGAAGGCATTGGTGCTGACGTCGACCTCCGCTCGGACATCGCACCTATTTGGGAGACTATCGAAGCCGCACTAAAGGTCGGCGGAATAACAGCGATGAAAGACCCAACCCGCGGAGGCTTAGCAGCCGCACTCAACGATATGGCCTCGAAGGCAAATGTCGGGATTCTCGTAAGAGAAGCCGATATCCCCTTCTTGCCCGCAGTCAAGTCGATGAGCGAGATGCTCGGCATAGATCCGCTCCAGATAACGAACGAGGGAAAAGCCGTAATCGGGGTTGAATCCGGGCGCTGTGATGATGTCCTAGCCGCAATACGAAAAACCAAGTACGGGAAGGGAGCGTGTGAGATAGGGGAAGTAATAACTGACCACCCTGGCGACGTTATGCTTGAAACGATTGTCGGTGGGCGGCGCCTGCTGGAGTCGCCAATCGGGGACCCAGCACCTAGAATTTGCTAGACGGCATTTTACAATTTACAAATTCTAACAAAGATTGCCAGCCTTTTTGTTAATTTTTAGCAAAGTTTGGGTTATTTTTTGTTAATATTAGTTAACTTTATATTTTTATGTATCGTTAGAATTTGTTGATTATTGTCAGAAAAATGTGGTGGTAACGATCAAACCAAACGAAAAACTAGTTGTAAACGAGTTACGGGGAAGAAGTAGGGAAGGAATTAGTATATTGACCTAGCCATTTTCATTAGATATTCTAGTGGGAGTTCTCCTGTAATACGGTAATTAATAGTCTCATCAAACCAGCCGTAACTAATAATCCCATCAAACCAGCTTACGGTCGCAGGAATAATTCTCCCAGTCTCCGAGTCAATATTCCCGTACTCGATAGCAAACCCCACGTTTCCATTTATTCTGATTATTTTTGGAGTCACGTCATTGTATCCCGTGCTTATGAACTCCTGCACTTTTTTCTCGTCCATAGTAGGCCAAGGCCGGGTATAGATAACCGATTTCATTCTCCGAAGATAGATCAACTATAACATCCAAGTATCCTCCGAAGACTTCCAGTATTCTTACCTCCTTTACTGTTACTCCCTCAGAGAGGTAGGAAGGCATTCGGAAGTATGGGCCCTTTTCCTTAGCTTCTTGTAGAGAAACTGGTTTACTAGGTCGCTGATACTGTATATTATCTGGCAGAACGTTGGCTCCACCTAATTTTTGACTCGTATATTCCAAAACATTGCCACCAACAAGCGTTCCGGTTGAGAAAGAAACTGCAAGATCAGCCACCAAGGCAGCTCCGATAATCTCGGCTACGGACAATTTGTTCATTATACCGGACCATCCGTTGTGAATTTTGTATGGGGATCCTCGTGCCATTTTGACCTATCGCCCAAGTGATTAGCAACGCGTTCCTTGTGCTGAAAAGACCGCAGAAAATATCACCTTCCACTTCATTTCATGACCAAGTTTTGATATTCTTACAAATTCTAACAAAAAATTTCCAGCCCTTTGTTAAATTTTTAGTAAAGTTTAGGTTATTTTTGTTAAGAAATCCCGTTAACTTTATATGTATGTATTGTTAGAAGATGTTGGTTATTGTTAGAAAAGGTGAGGTAGTGGAACAAAAAGAAAAACTCTACAAAATGAAAGAGGCTTGTAAGATACTCGGAGTACATCCCAACACGATTAGATTGTGGGATAAACAGGGAAAAATCAAGGTTGTGCGACCCCAGGGAGGGCAAAGAAGGATACCTGAAAGCGAGATAAATCGTCTACTTCGGGTCCCATCTGCCGTTGCCCCACCTCCTCCCTCCACAATCCCGAAGGATGAAGCCCTCTCCTCCTTTTTGAACTATGTTTTCTCTTACCATAGGGATGATTGGGAGCTGGTAAGAAAGGCTGTAATCATCAGGGATAACTACACCTGCCAAGAATGCGGGGGAAAGGAGCTACTGGAGGTGCACCACAAGAATGGAACAAGTCGAAATGACCCGGATAATCTAGTCACGCTTTGCCAGAAGTGTTACAACCTAGTGCATAAACGTGTGCGTAAAATGCCAGCTTTCAAACCAAGCATAAAGCCGGAGGCGCCTGCTCCAAAGCCCGAAAAACCCACCATAAAAATTCAGCCACCCCCCGTACCCGAAGTGGCCGAACTACCTCGCCACAAGATCTTGGACGATCTCAAGCCAACTGGACTAGCCCAACGCACCTTGTTTGGGGACCTACTCTCAGCTGCCGCCGTGCTCAAGAGCTTTACGCTGGGGGATTTAGCTGCCCGTGTCCATTGCCCCGAAGCTATCGCGAAAACATTTTGCGAACGAATGACCGCTTGTGGTTACCTTGTGAGCAAAAACGGGATGTTTGAAATACACGTGAGGCTAGCGAGATGACCACTTTCGAAAAAAAGATCGGCCGCGATCGGCTTTTCGAGAGTTACATCTGGAGCTGGGGGCTGCGGGAGGACCCATTCAAGCTCGAGCTGACCTCCATCGAAGCATTTGCCCCATTTCAACGTAGGGATTTGCGCAAACTCAAATGGTTGTTGTCCAAAGGCAAAATCGGTGCCCTCACAGGCGCGTTAGGAACTGGCAAAACTACCGTGTGCGAGTTTTTAGTAGCATCATTGAAGGAAGAAAATCTAACTGAGTCCGATCCTTCAAAACAGATTATACCTGTTTTCATCCACGGCGCCGCGTACAAATCGTCCGACGAGCTACTGCGTGCGATAATTCTGGGACTTGAAATGGATGCGAGTAAAAACCGGGAAAATCTCTTCGAGTTTCTGCGCCGATGGCCCCAAGAACACCAAGAACGTCTAGCGATAATCATCGATGACCTCCCTGAAAGCGGCGCGGACGCGTTAGAGGTTGGCGAATTCCTGCGCGTGCTGGCCGACATAACAAACATCTCAATCCTAATCAACGGCACGTTCAAGCAGATGGAGCGATTTCTCGCCAAGGTACCGGCGCTGGCCGACCGCATCCAAACAAAAATCAAACTAAAGCCAATGAACAAAAAAAATCTCAAAGAATTGCTCGAACTCCGCCTCAAAAACGCTGGATGTATCTGTTATAAAGATTTACTGACCCCAAATGGCTTTAAATCACTCTACAAATTCAGCAAAGGTGTTCCGAGATCAGCCCTGAAGGCCGCAAGCAACGCCATTCACTATGCTGCGGAGGTGGATTCACCGATTGACGCGCGCGTGGTGAAGCGGGCAAACAAGCGCTCTTTCTTTAAACGGATATTTTCTTTCCTAATGTGATGCCTCCCTTCCAATAAGTATTTATTTTGTTTCCAAAAAATGGAAACATGTGGGGGACTAAATGCCGCGGGAGGAATTTGCCCGGGCCGAAAAATGGCTGCGCGAAAACCTGCTTGCACGAGCATTGCTTGAAAGGTCCCACCTAGACGAAAAGACGCTCAAAACGATGCTTCTGCACTATTGGAGCGAAGGTGCGACCTTCGAAGAACTCGCACAAAAGCTTCGTATGCAAAGGCCTGGGGCTTGGAAGCGCTGGCGGATAGGGCGCGACGCCGTCATGCGCTCTTTCTACACCATAGAATTGGCAGTCTATGCGGGAATTCTCGAGGCCGAGACAGCAGAACTCATGGTGGATGACCTGTTGGACTACGTCACGCTAGCTCGCGGCGAGGGGAACCTCGATGAGCTGCGAGACCGAATCGAACGGCGGATGGTGGAACTCACGAAAAAAGCTGCTAAAAAGCGTTAGTTACTTGCCTTTGACAAGCGGGGAAAGTACGAGATGAGCGGAGGTTCCCTTTACGCCATCAATACCTGAGAGCGACTTCAACACTTTATCTAATTTTTGCCGATCCACTACAACAATCAAATCCACATTCCCAGTCACACGGAAGGCTTGCAACAAATCCAGCGACATTATCTCCTTGTAGACATTACGTCTCTTCTTTGGCTCGATTTTGGCAAACACGAAGGCCTGAGTTGGAGGCTCCCCGAGAATGTGCCCTGCTTTTTCCGAGAGATCGATAAATCCTCTGCCAGCGTTCAAGAGCCCAAGTTCGCGTAGCTCCCGCAAATGGCTGCTGAGCGCCTGTCGAGTTATGCCGAGCTCCTCTGCTAAGGCTACTTGTGTCTTCTTGACCCTACGAACCCGCATCACCTTGCCCTCGTTGAAGAGCTTGCGTAAGATGGAGAGCTGGCGTTCGGTCAACTCGGCCTCCCTCGGCATGGGAATCATCAAATGTCAAATTAAGCTTTACAAAAGTAAAGATTTAACCTTTTCGTCCTCGCGTCTCGATCTCCCCAAGTAATACCGAAAGTAAACTCAAAATCTATTTTAAGACTAAAGTAGAACCAAAATTTATTTATAACGACCAAAAGTATACCCAAAAGGTATTTATTAGGGTCGAAAGTATAGAGATTGATAAAAACAAGGGAGGAAAGGTACAATGGCTGAAGAGAAACCTACGGTTGAGGAGAAACCTGCAGCGAAAGAAACACCCGCTGGGGAAAACACCGTTTTTATCGGAATAAAACCGGTGATGAACTACGTACTTGCAGTGATAACGCAGTTCAACATGGGGACCGGTGACGTCACCCTCAAGGCACGAGGTAAAGCGATTAGCAGGGCCGTCGACGTTGCGGAGATAACCAGGAATCGCTTCCTGCATGGTTTAGCTGTGCGAAACATTTCGATTGGGACTGAAGAGCTTAAGGGTGAGCGCGGCTTAGTTAGTGTTTCTACCATAGAAATAGTGCTTGGCAAGTAAACACTTTCCGCGCTCTATTATTTTTTTGCCCCTTGCCCAGTTTTTAAAAGCCCTTAAATCAACAGAGCGAAGAACTACTGGGTTTGAACTTGCGAGCACCTATCTGCAATATTTGTCTCAAAAGCGGCAATATCACGGACTCTATTCGAGCTCGCACAAAAGCACCGCGGGCTGGAAAAAATAAATTTTAAACACGCAATCGATGCTGGCAATTTGATTGCCCTAGTCGTCAGGCGGGGAGAAATACGTTTCGCCGTGGGGAGGGGTGGCAAAGTGGTCCGGGCGCTCGAGCGCAGATTTCAAGCCAAAATCCGCATAGTCGAGGAGGGCACCGAAACTCGTAAGTTAGCACAAGACCTTCTGACCCCGGCAAAGCTCCTGGGTGTCAACGTTCTCTATGCTGGAGGTAAGAAGGAGTATCGTGTGAGGGTGCCACATTCGCACCTGAAGCGCCTCCCCGCCAGCATCAACGGGATTCAAATCGTTCTAGCAAAGCTAACTAATAAAAACATTAAACTTGCATTTGAGTAGGGACTAGATGAAGCTTGATGAATTAGGGAACTGGCGGCGAACACACCTTTCCAATGAGGCCACGCCCAAGCTGGCCGGTGCAGAAGTCGTGGTGATGGGGAGGGTCGGCGATGTCCGCGACCTTGGAGGGATCAAATTTTTCATTCTTTCTGATATTTCCGGCTCAATCCAAGTTACGGCGCCGAAGGCCAAAACGGACAAAAAGGTTCTGGGTAAGATAGACAGCTTAACCCAAGAGTCAACGGTGGCGGTGAAAGGTAAGGTCGTAGCCGCAGAGCAGGCCCCGCGCGGTGTCGAGGTTGTGCCGTCGGAGATTAGAATTTTAAACCTCGCCATCACCCCACTGCCACTTGACCCAAGAGGACGGGTAAAAGCTAACTTGGATACCCGCCTAGATGCCCGGGCGCTGGACCTCCGCCGCTCGGAGTCTCTCGCGATCTTCAAAATTCGCCACCAAGCAATTCAGAGCGTGAGAAATCATCTCATTTCAGAGGGGCTCATTGAAGTGAACACGCCAAAAATCGTAGCGACCGCGACCGAGAGCGGCGCCGCACTTTTTCCCATTTCCTACTTCGAGCGCGAGGCTTTCCTGAGCCAGAGCCCCCAGCTCTATAAGGAGGTGCTCACGGGCTGTTTCGAGCGCGTCTTTGAGGTTGGGCCAATCTACCGCGCCGAGGAGCACGACACGCCGCGACATCTGAACGAGGCAATTTCAATCGATATCGAGGTCGCGTATGCAACGGCTGAGGACGTGACGAAAATTCTAGAAGATTTAATCGTTAAAGTCTTCTCGCAGGTAAAGCGAACATGTGCTAAGGAACTGAAAGTGCTCGAGCGCAAGCTGGAGGTCCCGAGAAAACCGTTCCCGCGCATAACTTACGATGAGGCCCTCAAGAAGTTGGAACAAGCGGGAGTAAAAGTTCCGTGGGGTGAGGACTTGCCGACTCCAGCGGAGCGAAAACTCGGCGAACTGGTCGGCGGTGCTTATTTTGTGATTGACTGGCCGATGGCGATCAAGCCATTTTACACCATGCCGAAGCGAGATGACCCAAAGCTTGCAGATGCGTTCGACTTGATGTATGGAGAAATCGAGTTAGCTTCGGGTGGAACACGTGTCCACCAAGAGACTCTACTCGTGAAACAGCTCAAACAAAAGGGGTTGAATCCGCAGAGCTTCGAATCTCACCTTCAGAACTTCCGGACTGGTTTACCCCCACACGCTGGGTGGGGTCTTGGGCTAGATCGTCTGACGATGGTCCTTACCGGAGCCGAAAATATTCGAGAATGCGTCCTGTTCCCGCGGGACAGGAAAAGGCTGACCCCTTAAATCTTCACATCAATCCTTTGAGCTTCCACATAAGTTTTGGACTAACTTTCATGAACACCTTTAGCATGTCGGTCAGGCTTATTTTCTCGAACTCCACTCCCTGCAGAGCCTTCGCGAGTCGATCGAGCTCCTCGTCGGACATGCTCAAAAGCACTTCTTTAGCCTTCAGGTATCGCTTGAACCTTTTCCCCATCTGCTCGCGCCAACGTTTTTCGTATTCCTTAAGTTTTTTCTCTGAGACATCCCCAGAAGCTACCGCTTTCGCCGCGACTTCCCCTGCTATATTTCCAGCACGCATGGCCGAGTCGATCCCGCCGCCCGTCAGAGCGTTGACCTGACGAGCTGCATCACCAACTATCAACAAGTTATCTTTGAATGTCTTCGGTATTGGGCCACCGACCGGTACCCCGCCACCATTTATTTCGATTACCCGCCCCTTCTTGAGCCCAGGCATAGAATTGACAAAGTCTTTCAAGTAATCTATCGCTGGACGCTGCATACGGCTGCTAAGTATACCTATGCCAACGTTCGCCATGTCTCTGCCCTTCGGGAATACCCAAGCGTAACCGCCTGGGGTGATTTTGCTCCCAAAATAGTACTCCATGACCTCCGGCGACTTAATGTCGATGCCAACCATCTGGAACTGCGCGCATGACTCGATGTCCACCAGTTTGAGTGTAGTGTTAACGCCAGCCCAGCGCGCCACTCTGGAGACGACGCCATCTGCAGCTATCACGACCTTCGCCCTAACTTCCATTCTGCCGTCAAAGCTGCTGGCCTTCACGCCGGCGATTTTCTTTCCATCCATCAGTAAACCATCTACCAAAGTTCCAACCATTACGTCCGCGCCCTCTTTGGCTGCGAGCATCGCGAGGTGCTTGTCGAAAACCTTTCGATCCAAGATGAAGCCAACTTTGCCGTGCACTGCTTTTTTTTCTGCTATCGAAACTTCGAGACCAGATGGTGAAATGAGTCTAACCGCGTTCACCTCGCCAGCTATCCATCGGGGATTCGGCTTTATCCCAAGATCTAGCAGCGGCTCCTCCGCCAGCGCTTCACCGCACTGTACCGGCACCCCGAGTTCGCGCCGCTTATCAAGCAACAAAACTTCTGCCCCGGCTCTGGTAGCCGCTCGAGCAGACATCGACCCTGCTGGGCCCGCCCCCACCACTACGATATCATAATTTTCTTTCAATCATTACCGCCCCCACGGGACATAATTTTGCGCAGATTCCGCAGTTATTACAGCTTTTATCAGCCCGAACGTAGGCATCCGCCACTTCGATTGCATTTACAGGACAAACGCTCGCGCACGCACCGCACCTTATACAAATGTTTGTATCGACTTTCATCCTCACATAGCCTCAAAATTAGTAGCTATCACTACTATTTATAAGCTTTTGCCTCTTTATATCAGTGGGGTACTCTTGATAGATGAGGAAAAACTCAGCGTTTTGCGTGGACTTGGTTTGACGGAATATGAAGCCAAAACCTACGTCGCATTAACTTCGGTTAGATCAGCTGTTCCCCGCGAGGTCGCAGGTCTCGCTGGGATACCTTACCCCAGTACTTACGATGCCCTAGAAGCGCTCGTAAAAAAAGGGTGGGTCGAAGTCGCCCGAGGAAGGCCGAGACGCTATCGTGCACGATCACCAGATTTGATTCAAAAAGAGTCTGTTGCCACTGTTGAACGCGTTTTTGGAGAACTTGAGAAAATCTATAGAAGTTCGATGAAAAAGGCCGAACAGCCGGAAATAATTTACACAACAGTCGGTAGAACTGGAGTTATCAAAAAAATTCAAGAAGTACTGTCGAGAGCGGAAAAAGAAGTCATCATAGTTCTTCCAAATTACGAAGAATTAGCAAGTTACCTAGACCAAATCTTCAATTCCCTAATCGGAAAGGGGGTCAAAATAAGACTTACAACCGAATCTGAGGTGTCTTTGAAAAACATCGAGGTTAGGTTACGTAAACCCATCCTCGCAGTTGATGTACTCGTGGATGAAAAAGAAGCCATCATCGGCTTACCGAATTATTCCGCTTGTGGGTGGGTGGAAAACCCCGTGATAGCTAAGCACTTCAAGGAGTTTCTTGAGCTTCTTTGGAAGAGTTCTAGAACCCAATAACCCACCGACAAAAATGCATCTTACCCAAAATCCGTCAGCGTGCGTTGAGATTTCGGCGGTAGGGTCGTGGCAAGCTCAAAAGGGATTTCAAGATGACCGTATCGTCCCCCTCCACCTGGAACCACCTTCAACTCGCCCGCCCTAAATGCCTTGATTACCGCTGTAACTTTAGCCCCAGCTGTATTCGCGAGCTCCTCCGAAGGCACGTCTATAAGCACTTCAATCTCGTTACCGAAACGTGCGACGAGCTTCTCCCACATCGATTGAACTCCCGGCGCGTGCGCATTTTTTTCTCCCAGCGCCAATGCAATAACTTCGGCGAGAGGCGCTATTCGTAAGTAGTTGGGTCTGTGAGGCGGATGTTTTGGCTCTGGGTAATCGGCAAGCTCATTGACACGGTCCCAGACCCCCTTCTTGACCCACCCGCCGCATTTATCGCAACGCCATCGCGATGCCTTCGCTTGCTCAAACGTGAACTGCTTGTAACAACGCGAACAGGCGGTCATGTGATATTTACCCAAGCGGGGGTCGAAACCGACATTCAGCACGATATGTCGTCCATTTTCCCGCTTGATCGCTTTGATAATCTCAGCATAAGTCGGTTCCACCAGCTCGAAACGGTTGAACTCGCGGCCTAATTTATCGGGCCAAGGGGAATGGGCATCGCTGTTAGCCAAGAAGGTAACGTCCCCAAGCTCCTCAATCTGATCCGCCATGGAGGTGTCCGCACTCAGCCCGAGCTCCAAGAATTTCACGTCTTTCACCCGGTCACCATAGCAAGCCTTCATACTATCAAACTCTTTGTACATGCTCGTCCATGGTGTGAAGGCGTGGCTGGGGCCGATCAAACAGTCATGCGCCAGCGCTATGTCAACTATTGCCGGGGCATCCAACTCAACTCGTGCCCGCCCATCTACATCTATGTCACTTGAACGCTTCGCGAGCTCCTCACGCATACTTTCGACGGTGGAAAGGCAAGGTAGAAGAATTAGATGGTGGACGCGGTGCCTGTCCTCGACCTCCACGGTCAGAACGAACTTTGTATGGTAGCGGGGGTGCTCGAAGGTACCCTCCTCGATCTCCTCGAGCTCCGTCTTTATGTTCTCAAACCACCGTGGGTGAAAGACATCACCCGTGCCGATAAAGGCCAGACCCTTGAGCCTAGCTTGCTGTGCGATAGTGTCGATGACCATGCGGCTCGAGGTTGCCCCAGAATAACGACTGTGGATGTGCAAGTCTACCGAGCAAGTTTGGAGTTCAGGCAATCGGTCACCTATCCAAAGTTAACGACCTCGTTTTTAAAACACTGCACGCACCAACATAAAATTGAGGATTTGCAGAAAATTCTCTCAGGAGGCGGGTCACACTTTTACATCGCTGAAGTAGAAGGAAAAATAGTTTAGCTTAAAGAAACTCCTAAAACTTAAATTCGCCCAGTCTAACCAAACGTGAGCGCTATGAGAAAAGAACGATTAGAAAGTCTAGAATCCATCGTTGTATTTTTGGTACCTTTGTCCGTTTCGATCTCCCTTTATTTATCGGGTTTCCTCGCAGAAGTTCCAATCGCCTACGCCACATTCGGTTTTTACATTGTGTGTTCTATTGCGCTGACTAAATACAATGGAAGATCGCTGGCGGAAATCGGGTTAACTCGCGAGGGATTCTTCCCTAGCCTCGGGTACTCTGGGATAATTGTTGTGAGCGCACTTTTGAGCAAATTTGTATTTGGTGACTTGGTGCTTTCATCAAGCATAACTCCTTTGGTGGTCGCTGAGCGCGGTTTGTTCAATTTCGTATTCAGCGGGTTTGGGCAAGAAATCTTATTCAGGGGACTTATCATGTTCTCCTTTTTGAGGTGGAAAGGTTGGAGAGCTGCATTACTCATCTCATCCGTGCTGTTTGGATTGGTGCATGCGCGCTGGGGACTCGGAGCTATGATAGCTACTGGTGTCCTAGGAACGTATTGGGGGTGGGTAGCGCTAAAGACCAAAAATATGGTTGGAATAGCTTTAATTCACGGTTTGTATAACTTCCTAGCGTTGTAAGAAGGAGGTTCTACGTTCACGAGAAAATTTCCCCCCTTGAGAAAGCCATCACTCTTATAGTTCTCTTTTCGATTGCGAGGTCTAACACGGTAGGTAAAAGTTTCTATGGCAGAAATTTGCTAGAGGAGGAAAATTATCTAAAAAACAATTCTATCCTATATACCAAGCCTCTTCCTCTTCGCGCCGCTGCTCCTTGTTCGTACGAAGATCCATCTCTTTTCGTATCCGATCGAGCGTACGCTCCGTTTCCCTCGCACGATGTTCAAGGGCACTCATATTTACCTTTATACCCAACACGCCAACGAGTACTTCGAGTACCGCCTGCGCAGCGCTGTGATCAACCATCATCCCGTGGGTTTCACCAAGTAAACATATCCCGCGCATCCCACGCAGCTTTCCAAGCCCCAGTAGCAGACCCGCCGCACCAATTATCGGCCCTCCACCCTCCTCAACCTCGACGCCATGCTTGCAGAACTTCTTAAGAAGCGCGGAGTCGCCAACCCCTACAACTCTCGGCTTTGCCCTCGAATACTTACCCGTAGCATACCCGCCGAGGGTGAAGAGCTGTTTCACCTTAAACTTCTCTACAACGTCAAGGATGCTCTTGACGACCTCGTAGTGCCCCTCAGAGGCCATTGGCTGTACATCCCCTACCAAAATTATAACATCTTTGCCGTCGGCGCGTGCCCAGTAAAATTCGTTCTTTAGCGGCCTTAGCGTGCCGTTCGCTTCGACCACGACGTGATGTGGAAAGTAGGGCGAGCAAAGCTCAGCAAATTTTTTTGCATGAAATTCTTCTATCAAGTGCTCCGCCGCCAACTTTCCGACATACCCCATACCCGGCAAGCCCTCGATTAGGA